>ERZ1026878.562-NODE-562-length-27855-cov-8.051906_pt1 | contig 27855 bp, 23 predicted proteins | sample MGYA00380169_ERZ1026878 | MGnify/ENA primary metagenome ERZ1026878 (study PRJEB33269, sample SAMEA4719805) | human gut metagenome | biome: human-associated habitat; feature: organic feature; material: feces | place: Cameroon | collected 2013-10 ...
ATGTTCCCCCTCACCCCAGCCCTCTCCCTCAAGGGAGAGGGGGTTGTCTGTGCAGACATTATTTTGTGGGGATCCCTCAGCCCTTTGGGAGAGGGCTAGGGTAAGGCTATTACTTAGCAGGAATCGCTTTCAGCAGTTCAGTCAGCAGAGTCCAGTAATGGCCCACGCTTTCGATATGAACCTGCTCATCCGGCGAGTGCGGTCCGGTAATGGTTGGCCCGATAGAAACCATGTCCATGTCTGGATACGGTTTTTTGAACAGACCACATTCCAGACCCGCGTGGATCACCTGAATGTTCGGCGTGCTGTTGAACAGACGCTGGTAAGTTTCACGCACCAGTGCCATCACCGGCGAGCTTGCGTCCGGCTGCCAGCCCGGATAGCTGCCTTTGGCGGAGGTTTTTGCACCGGCCAGCGTACCCAGAGATTCCAGCATGCTCACCACATACTCTTTACCGCTGTCGATAAGGGAACGGATCAGGCAGATGATTTCTGCGCTGTCGTCGCTCATGGTAACTACGCCCACGTTCAGTGAGGTTTCCACCACGCCTTTCGCCACGTCGGAGTTGCGGATCACGCCGTTTGGCGTCGCGTTCAACAACTGAACGAAGGTGTCACGAGACTGTGCGGTCAGCGCGGCTTTATCCGTTGAGACGGATTCCAGCACCACGGTCAGGTTTTTCTCTTTCGCGGACAGTTCGTTTTTCAGGATATCCAGGTAGACGCTGGAGAGTTTTTTCAGCTCGTCCGCTTTCGCGGCCGGTACAGCGACAGTCGCGAAGGCTTCACGCGGGATCGCGTTACGCAGCGTACCGCCGTTGAAATCCACCAGACGCAGATCCAGCTCAGCCGCGTGGCCTGCCAGGAAGCGCGCCAGCAGTTTGTTGGCGTTGCCCAGACCCAGGTGAATGTCACCGCCGGAGTGGCCGCCTTTCAGCCCTTTCAGCGTCAGCTTAAAGGTCTGGAAACCGGCAGGAATCGCTTCGCGTGACAGCGGCAGGGTAGAGATGAAATCAATCCCGCCCGCACAGCCCATGTAGATCTCGCCTTCTTCTTCGGAGTCGGTGTTGATCAGAATATCCGCCTGCAGCCAGTTCGGCTGAAGACCAAACGCCCCATCCATGCCCGCTTCTTCGGTCATGGTCAGCAGCACTTCCAGTGGACCGTGCTGAACGCTGTCGTCAGCCAGCACTGCCAGCGCGGAGGCCATACCGATTCCGTTATCTGCACCCAGGGTGGTGCCGCGCGCTTTCACCCAGTCGCCATCGATGTAGGGCTGAATAGGATCTTTAGTGAAGTCGTGAACGGTGTCGTTGTTCTTCTGTGGCACCATGTCCAGGTGCGCCTGCAGCACAACCGGTTTACGGTTTTCCATGCCTGCGGTAGCCGGTTTGCGGATCAGAATGTTGCCAACCTGGTCGCGTTCAGCGTGCAGACCTTTTTCCTTCGCCCAACCCATAATATGTTCGGCAAGCTGTTCTTCATGGTAGGACGGGTGTGGAATGGAGCAGATTTTGGCAAAAATATCCCACAGCGGCTGCGGAGATAGTTGAGACAGTTCAGACACGATAAGTCTCCTTGTCGATGCTCTGCAAACAGGGTTGCAGGTCACAGGGTTAGCAGGTTAATAGTCACCACAAGTCAGGCTTGCGAGATGAAACTGAGAATACCACTTTCTCTGCTGGCTGGTAGCATAAAGCATGTAAAAACTCAGGCAGAGGGCGCTAAACACTGGTTTTTAGTGCGTCAGATCTCTATAATCTCGCGCAACCTGGTTCACCCTCATTTTTTTAAGCCGTATATAAACAGGCTGGGACACTTCACATGAGCGAAAAATACGTCGTCACCTGGGACATGTTGCAGATCCACGCACGCAAACTAGCTGCGCGTCTGATGCCTTCCGAACAGTGGAAAGGCATTATTGCCGTCAGCCGTGGCGGCCTGGTACCGGGGGCGCTGCTGGCACGTGAGCTGGGTATTCGTCATGTCGATACCGTTTGCATCTCCAGCTATGACCATGACAACCAGCGCGAGCTGAAAGTGCTGAAACGCGCGGAAGGCGACGGCGAAGGTTTCATCGTTATTGATGACCTGGTGGATACCGGTGGTACTGCGGTGGCCATCCGCGAAATGTACCCGAAAGCGCATTTCGTTACTATCTTCGCGAAACCGGCGGGTCGCCCTCTGGTTGACGATTACGTGATTGATATTCCTCAGGATACCTGGATTGAACAGCCATGGGATATGGGCGTGGTGTTCGTACCGCCAATCTCAGGTCGTTAATTCCAGACCGCAATTATTTTAACGCCCGGTGATGCCGGGCGTTGTTTTTTTTAGTCTGACGCGCGTTACAATAGTCTCTATATGACGTATCCATGGAGGCAACGCAATGACGCAGGCCAATCTCACCGAGACGCTCTTCAAACCCCGTTTCAAGCACCCTGAAACCTCGACGCTGGTGCGCCGTTTTAACCCGGGTACCCAGCCTGCCGTCCAGTCAGCGTTAGACGGTAAAAACGTCCCCCACTGGTACCGCATGATTAACCGCCTGATGTGGATCTGGCGCGGTATCGACCCCCGTGAAATTCTCGATGTGCAGGCGCGCATCGTGATGAGTGAAGCCGAACGGACCGACAGTGAACTCTACGATACGGTGGTGGGCTACCGCGGCGGAAACTGGATCTACGAATGGTCTAAACAGGCGATGCTCTGGCAGCAAAAAGCCAGCCAGGAAGAGGATGCCATGCTCAGCGGCAAGCACTGGCTGCATGCGGCCAATCTCTACGCCATTGCCGCCTATCCTCACTTAAAAGGCGACGAACTGGCCGAGCAGGCGCAGGCGCTGGCCAATCGCGCCTATGAAGAGGCGGCTCAACGCTTGCCGGGCCAAATGCGTGAGCTCGAGTTTACCATTCCGGGTGGGTCATCCGTTACCGGGTTCCTGCATATGCCGGAAGGTGAAGGTCCGTTCCCGACCGTACTGATGTGCGGGGGGCTGGATTCGTTGCAGATCGACTATTACAGCCTGTATGAGCGTTACTTCGCACCAAAAGGGATCGCGATGCTGACGCTGGATATGCCCTCTATTGGTTTTTCATCCAAATGGAAACTGACTCAGGATTCCAGCCTGCTGCACCAGCATGCGCTAAAAGCGCTGGAAAATATTCCCTGGGTCGACCACACCCGCGTGGCGGCATTTGGCTTCCGTTTTGGCGCGAACGTTGCGGTGCGTCTGGCCTACCTTGAATCTTCTCGTCTGAAAGCCGTGGCCTGTCTTGGCCCGGTGGTTCACGCTCTGCTCAGCGACCCCGCCCGCCAGGGCAGCGTGCCGGAGATGTACCTCGACGTGCTGGCCAGCCGACTGGGTATGCATGATGCATCAGACGAAGCGCTGCGCGTTGAGCTTAATCGCTACTCGTTAAAAACGCAGGGCCTGCTGGGCCGCCGCTGCCCGACGCCGATGCTTTCGGGGTTCTGGAAGAACGATCCGTTCAGCCCGGAAGAAGAGTCGCGTTTAATCACGTCGTCATCTGCGGATGGCAAATTGCTTGAGGTGCCGTTCAGCCCGGTCTATCAGAATTTCGACAAAGCGCTGAAAGAGATTACGCGCTGGATCGCGCAGAGATTGTGTTAATAGATTGCTAAATTTCGCTGGTTTGGTAAAACAGTGGCTTCACAAAAGGAGATCGCAATGACGTTACCGAGTGGACACCCGAAAAGTAGATTGATTAAGAAGTTCATGGCTCTTGGCCCGTATATTCGAGAAGAGCAGTGTGAAGAGAATCGCTTTTTTTTCGACTGCCTGGCTGTATGCGTCAACGTGAAGCCTGCACCCGAAAAACGTGAATTCTGGGGCTGGTGGATGGAAATGGAAGCAGAAGAGAAACGTTTTACCTATAGCTACCAGTTTGGCCTGTTTAATAAAGACGGCAACTGGCAGGCTACCACCATTAAAGATCAGGAAGTGATCGATCGCCTGGAATATACGCTCAAAGAGTTCCACGACAAGGCGCGAGATTTGCTGGCCACGCTGGATCTGAAGCTTGAGCCCGCAGATAATTTTTCCAGTGAAGCGGCGAAACTAACGGCCTGATGCTCTTCTCTCTCCCTGTGGGAGAGGGCACCAGACCGCATTAATCCCCGATAAAAAAACCGGCATCAAGCCGGTTTTTTTATGTCTGCATTATCAGAACTGGTAGGTCATCCCCAGGGCAACGATATCGTCGCTGCTCACACCCAGTTTATTATCGTCATCAATCTGGTTGATTTTATAATCAACAAACGCGGACATATTTTTGTTGAAATAATATGTCGCGCCGACATCGATGTATTTCACCAGATCTTCATCACCGATACCTTCGATATCTTTGCCTTTAGACTGGACATAACCCAGGGACGGACGCAGACCGAAATCAAACTGATATTGTGCAACCAGTTCGATGTTCTGGGCTTTATTGGCGAAGCCACCCGAAATTGGGGTCATATTGCGGGTTTCAGAGTACATTGCCGCTAGGTAGATATCGTTCGCGTCATATTTCAGACCGGTTGCCCAGGCTTCGGCTTTTTTGCCTTCGCCGCGCGTCAGCAGGTTCTGAGCGTTGGTACGGTCAGAGTTGGTGTATGCGCCGCTCACCGCGAAATCGCTGCCACCGAAGTCATAGGTCAGAGAAGTACCGAAACCGTCACCGTTCTGTTTCTTGGCGTCACGGTTTTCGTTTTTACCCTGGTATTGCAGCGTCATGTCCAGGCCGTCAACCACGCCGAAGAAATCAGTGTTGCGGTAGGTGGCAAGACCGGTAGCACGCTTGGTCATGAAGTTATCGGTCTGTGCAGAAGAGTCGCCGCCGAACTCCGGGAACATATCGGTCCAGGCTTCCACGTCATACAGTGCGCCCAGGTTACGACCATAATCCAGAGAACCGAAGTCTTTCAGTTTCAGACCAGCAAACGCCAGACGCGTTTTCTGAGAGGAGTCGCTCTCGGCTTTGTTACCCGCAAATTCGGATTCCCAACGGCCGTAGCCTGTCAGCTGATCGTTAATCTGTGTTTCGCCTTTAAAACCGAAACGAACGTACGTCTGGTCACCGTCTTTAGAATCATCATCACTGATGTAGTGCATGGCTTTTACTTTGCCGTACACGTCCAGTTTATTACCGTTCTTATTATAAACTTCTGCGGCGTGAACCGATGCACAAGCCACTACGCCCGTAACCACTAATGCCAGAGTGCTCTTTTTCATTTTCGATCCTGTCTTATAAACGCGCTAAAAAATTCGCTGGACGATAAGCGTCGGCTTAAGTCCCGTGAAAAAACAGGAAGGGTTTTATCGCTCTGCAATGAAACTTTTATGACAAACTAAGAATAATTTTAAAAAACTGTGATTTATTATTTCGGTAATAAAAGTGTCAATTTTCACCGCTACGCTTCCTGATCCCGCGCAACAAAGTGTTTCGCGATGTGCTAAGGCAGTTGGCAACCGGGCTGACTCCTGTTAAAACGTTCGTTCGACATTACTTTCCCTTATCGTTGAACGGCAGAGAATCATGAGTGACAGCCAGACGCTGGTGGTAAAACTCGGTACCAGTGTGTTAACAGGCGGATCGCGCCGCCTAAATCGCGCCCACATTGTTGAGCTTGTACGTCAGTGCGCTCAGTTACATGCCGCAGGGCATCGTATTGTGATTGTGACCTCCGGGGCGATTGCCGCCGGGCGTGAACACCTGGGTTACCCCGAACTCCCCGCGACGATCGCCTCCAAACAGCTGCTGGCCGCCGTGGGACAAAGCCGACTCATTCAACTCTGGGAACAACTGTTCTCGATTTATGGCATCCACGTCGGGCAGATGCTGCTGACGCGTGCGGATATGGAAGACAGAGAGCGCTTCCTGAACGCCCGCGATACCCTGCGTGCGCTGCTGGACAACAATATCGTTCCCGTTATTAACGAAAACGATGCCGTTGCCACCGCTGAAATCAAAGTGGGTGATAACGATAACCTCTCTGCGCTGGCGGCGATTCTGGCCGGTGCGGATAAATTACTGCTTCTGACCGACCAGCAGGGGCTGTTTACCGCCGACCCGCGCTCCAACCCGGAAGCCGAGCTGATTACCGACGTTCACGGTATCGACGATGCGCTGCGCGCGATTGCCGGCGACAGCGTATCCGGCCTGGGTACGGGCGGCATGGGAACCAAGCTGCAGGCCGCTGACGTAGCATGCCGTGCCGGTATCGACACCATCATTGCGGCGGGTAGCCGCCCTGGGGTGATTGGTGACGTGATGGAAGGCATCTCCGTCGGTACCCGCTTCCACGCCCAGGAATCCCCGCTGGAAAACCGTAAGCGCTGGATATTTGGTGCGCCGCCTGCGGGCGAGCTTGTTGTTGATGAAGGGGCAACCGCCGCGATTCTGGAACGTGGAAGTTCATTGCTTCCTAAAGGAATTAAAAGCGTGACAGGCAACTTCTCCCGTGGTGAAGTGATCCGTATCCGTAACCTCGAAGGTCGCGACATCGCCCACGGCGTAAGCCGCTATAACAGCGATGCCCTGCGCCGCATCGCGGGTCAACACTCGCAGCAGATCGACGCCATTCTGGGCTATGAATATGGCCCGGTTGCCGTGCATCGCGATGACATGATTATTCGTTAAGGAGCCAGAACATGCTGGAACAAATGGGCGCCGCCGCGAAGGCCGCCTCTTACAAACTGGCGCTCCTTTCCAGCCGCGAGAAAAACCGTGTGCTGGAAAAAATCGCTGATTATCTGGAATCCCAGTCCCAGGAGATTTTGCTCGCTAACGAGCAGGATCTGCTGGAAGCGCGTCGTAACGGGTTGAGCGAAGCGATGCTCGACCGCCTGGCCCTGACCCCGGCACGCCTGAAAGGTATCGCCGACGATGTTCGCCAGGTCTGCAATCTGGCTGACCCGGTCGGGCAGGTGATCGACGGTGGACTGCTCGACAGCGGTTTACGTCTTGAGCGTCGCCGCGTGCCGCTCGGCGTCATTGGCGTGATTTATGAAGCCCGTCCAAACGTAACGGTGGATGTCGCCTCCCTGTGCCTGAAAACCGGTAACGCCGCTATTCTGCGCGGCGGGAAAGAGACCTGGCGCACCAATGCCGCGACGGTAAAAGTTATTCAGCAGGCGCTGGAAGAGTGTGGTTTACCTGCGGGGGCCGTGCAGGCGATAGAGAGCCCTGACCGCGCGCTGGTCAATGAGATGCTGCGCATGGACAAGTACATCGACATGCTGATCCCACGCGGTGGCGCGGGCCTGCACAAGCTGTGCCGTGAGCAGTCGACGATCCCGGTGATCACCGGCGGTATTGGCGTATGTCATATCGTGGTGGACGACAGCGCTGAGATTGAACCGGCGCTGAAGATTATCGTGAATGCGAAAACCCAGCGTCCAAGCACCTGTAACACGGTGGAAACACTGCTGGTGCATCAGGGTATCGCGAACACCTTCCTGCCGGCCTTGAGCAAACAGATGGCAGAGAGCGGCGTAACGCTGCATGCTGACGCCAGCGCGCTGGCACTGCTGCAGGATGGCCCGGCAAATGTCGTTCCTGTAAAAGCGGAGCAGTACGACGATGAGTTCCTGTCCCTGGATCTGAACGTGAAAATTGTTACCGATCTTGACGACGCGATTGCGCACATCCGTGAGCATGGCACGCAGCACTCCGACGCTATCCTGACGCGTACGCTGCGCAATGCCGATCGCTTCGTGAACGAGGTGGACTCCTCTGCGGTGTATGTGAATGCCTCCACCCGCTTCACCGACGGCGGCCAGTTCGGCCTTGGCGCGGAGGTGGCGGTCAGCACGCAGAAACTGCACGCGCGCGGTCCGATGGGGCTGGAAGCGCTGACCACGTATAAGTGGATCGGCTTCGGTGACGATACGATTCGTGCGTAAATAATCACGGGTGATGCAAAAATAGCCGTTTGATTCAAAAGGGCATTGACGCATCACCCGGATAGATCTAACCTTTTGCCCCGTGGTTACACTCGTAACCGGCCTCTCAGGGCCGATATAGCTCAGTTGGTAGAGCAGCGCATTCGTAATGCGAAGGTCGTAGGTTCGACTCCTATTATCGGCACCATTCCCTAGTTTTCTCAAGCCCATTCACAGCAACAACACCCTTCAAAAACATTGATGTTACGCTGTTTTTAGTCGTTTGAGGTCTCCCTTCTTTTCTTGAAATCAACATGCGATTGGGGGGCTCAATCAGGGCATCTTCTGTTCGGTCCAGGAAATGTGCCTCAATGATGCTGAATGCCCACAAGGTTGAAGCTACGAAAGGAAAAGAGAAGAGCTATAAGCTGTCTGATGAAGGTGGCTTTTACACTGTATCGTGAATTTATCGTGAATCTAATACTGAAATGGGCGAGTGAAATATTGTAGCTGAGATTCCGGGACGACGTGATGAGCCTAGCCGGTTCAGCACCGGTATTAGGCTCACATGATGACAGGAAAAAAACAAACTGTTTTGATCTGAACAGAACCACTAACTTTAGCCCGACCTGTGCCGGGTTTTTGATGTTTATAGCCTGAGTGCATGTCTATGCTGCATGAAAGCCATGACAGTCATGTGTTATTTTTGACGCAAAAGTCCTTGTGTGGCGGCTCCTGAAGCGATTTACGATGTGCATGAAAACCACCCTGTTAAGTGGAGCGGGCAGGCGGGCGGGGGAGCGCACGCTGATGAATTTTGTGTAATTGTATGATGCTACTTTCTGGATTGAAGTTACTCTGTAATGATATGCTCGTAAGGGGCTTTTCTAACTTTTTAAATGCCTTTGAACCGGGACTAAATTCATGGCTAGTGCTAATCAACTAAAATCGTTAGTAAAAAATTTTATCGCACGCGATGATCGGAAGTTTTTGACTGTAGTACTACAGATTGCGGCCCATGAAGCTAAGATTGGCCATGGAAAATTTGCCGATGAGCTGAGATTGCTTGTAGAAAAAGCAAAATTACAAGCTAACGAAGGAAACAACTATCCCCGAGTGCTTTCGTCAAGCACTGCGGTAATAAATCATTCATCTAATGATCTTTTCACTGTTTCTCATCCGACCAATAAGATTTCTGATGTCATTCTTTCAAATGACGTTAGAAATAAAATACTGCGTTTTTTAGAAGAAAATAAAAATGCATCTAAAATTAGACAGTATGGGCTTGTCCCAAGAAGACATTTGCTTTTATATGGTCCCCCTGGCACCGGTAAAACCTTAACAGCAAGTGTTATTGCACATGAATTACACTTCCCTCTTTTTACTGTAAGAATGGATTCTCTAATCACGAAGTTTATGGGAGAAACATCATCTAAATTACGCAGTATTTTTGAATACATCAATATGAATAGAGGTGTCTACTTGTTCGACGAGTTCGATACTATTGGCTCTAAAAGAAGTATGCATAATGATGTAGGAGAGATTCGCCGTGTCTTAAATACTTTTTTACAGTTATTGGATGAACATCACTCCGATAGTTTGGTTATTAGTGCAACGAATCATAAAGAAATCCTTGATAGTGCTTTATATCGTCGATTTGATGATGTGATTGAATATTCTTTGCCTGAGAAAGAGAATTTAATTAAATTAATTAAATCAAAGTATCATTCTTTTGAAATAAACGTCAAAGAGTGGGAAAGTTTGTTGAATAGTGCTGAGGGGTTAAGTTATTCAGAGGTTTCAAAAAGTTGTGATGATGCGATAAAATTCGCCATTATTAATAATTTAAAGAATATAGAACAATCTGACCTTCAAAAGGTTCTAGAAGAGAGAAAGGCATATAAATAATTAGATAGGGACTGAATTATGAAAGCTCATATTAAAGTCGACTTACCACAGCAGCTTATTGATTATAAACCAGTGACTGGAGGCCCGAAAAAGGGTAAAAGCCCGGTGAATAGAAATGCCCACTTTGCAAAAGTGAGGCATAGTTTAGAGACTGCTATAAATATATATAATGAAAGAAAGAAAACAGTGGAGATGTTAGTAGGTAAAGGAAATGAACCTCAAAAGGTCGTAATAACATTCCTCGAAAATCCAGAAATCAAAGATCGGATTGTTTTAAAGAGTTTGGATGCGAACGGCATGAGAATAATGTCTGTTAATACTATTGATGGTATGACAATGGCAAATGTTTCTATGCCCGTAGGGGGGTTTTCTAAACTTGATAAAATATTGCAAGAATATGCAACTGAAAATACCAAAAAAGGTAATCCAAAGAATCAGCCATTTATAGAGTCCATATCTAATATCGAATATGGGAATTTCCGAGCTTTATGGTTTAGTCAAGACGAATTTCCAAAAGATATCTATAAAGTCCAAGATGTTGAATTATGGTTAGACTCAAGTGATTTAGATGAAAGTTTACTTGTAGACAAATTTGAAAAAATATGTGCTCAGTTGGGAATAATAGTTAAGCAGGGCATTCTTACTTTTAAAGATAGGATTGTGAAAATTGTCTGTGCTTCTATGCATGACTTAATGTTAGTTCAACAACTGACTGAGCGAATTTCAGAAATTAGACCATCGAAAGCAGTGAGTGTGGATTTTCTTGATCTGAAACCAGCTGAAGCCTTTCAGTGGATTAATGGTATATCCTATAGAAAATTAAAAACATTAATTCCAATTTGTATACTTGATACTGGTATTAACTCACAACACCCACTGCTTAATAACTTTGTAAATGAAAATGCCTTAATCGTAGTAGAGCCTCATTGGGCGAATGGCGATTTAAAAGGCCATGGAACTGGTATTGCTGGATTGGCATTGTTTGGTGATCTTAAACACGCAATACAATCTAATGAATTACCGATAAGTGGGATTGTTGAGTCAGCTAAAATTTTACCTGACACAGGTATAAATGAACCTCAACTTTATGGTGCTATTACAACTGACGCCATATATAATATAGAGGCCAGACAGCCCTCTGAGCGTCGAATATATACGATGGCTGTTTCCTCCCCAAATACTTTAAGAGGAATGCCGACGAGTTGGTCAGCATCAGTCGACAGACTTGCGTCAGGTAGTCCTGACGATCCAGAAAAAAGATTGTTTATATTATCAGCAGGTAATCTTCCTCCTAATCTTATTTCTGATTACCCTGATGCAAATATTACATATTCAATTGAAGATCCCGCTAATTCATATAATGCTCTAACAATTGGATATTGGGCAAGCGAAGACAATATTATAACGCCCGGTTATGATGTTATAGCTGAATTAACTGATCTAGGTCCTTCATCGACAACATCAAGAATATGGAAAAATACCTCACCTTATAAGCCTGATGTCGTTTTTGAGGGAGGGAATTTTGGTTATGATAAAGATCTCAATTTTACGGCAAATTTAGAAGAGCTTAGTTTATTAACGCTCTCTCATGATTTTACTCGCGGAGAATATTTTAGTAGTTTCTCTGAAACAAGCGCGGCTACAGGTATGGCTGCATTTTTCATTTCTAGACTATGGAGTCAATATCCAAATTATTGGCCAGAAACGATTCGGGCACTAGTTGTTCATAGTGCTACATGGCCAAGAAAATTACTTGAAAGACATGCCCCATTGCGTACAAAACAGAATGTTGAATCCCTTTTAAGAATGTCAGGTTATGGCTGCCCAAATTTAGCTAAAGCAGTATCAAGTGGCGATCAGTCTGTTAATTTGATAGTTGAAGATACAATTCAGCCTTACACAGTTGATGGCACCTTAAATAAAATGATTCTTTACTCTTTGCCATGGCCTTCCTCTGAATTAGAAAAAATTGGTGGAGAGGATGTAAAGTTAAGAGTAACGTTATCTTATTTTGTCGAGCCTAATCCTGGCGAGAGAGGTTGGGATAATAAATATAAATATGGATCTTTTGGTTTAAGATTTGATTTTAATAGTCCAGGTGAAGAGTCAGGCGAGTTTGTTTCAAGAATAAACAAAAAATTCAAAGAGGATAATCAAGAATTTGATGCTGGTGAAAGTGATTCTAGCCAATGGTTATTAGGACCAACCCTAAGGAACAGAGGTTCTATTCATAGCGATATTTGGAGTGGAACAGCATTAGAATTAGCTGACAAAAAATTCATGGCTATTTATCCTGTAAGTGGATGGTGGAAGGAACTTAAAAAAGAAAATAGACAATCTAGCATTGCAAGATTTAGCTTAATTATTTCTATTGAAACTAAAGAAAACAATTTAGAAATACACAACGAAATTAGTCAGTTATTAAGAGTAGATACAGAAATAGAGAACGTAATTGAACTTTAATCCGATACACCAGCCATATGGAAATGGCTGGTGAGATCTTCATATGTTGTAAATATACTGATTTTTGGGGACCAATAGTAGGAACGTTCATAACGTACCTTCTAGTATATTTACAACATTCTCTGAGGGGCATTTCATGATTGATTTACATTTTACTTCAATAAATACAATAGGTTAAATGTTTTTTTTCTCCTATTATCACAAATACCTATACTGTTGTTTATTGAAGGTACTTTAAATTCTATAACTGGACTCAACCAGGACCAAGTCACTGCTGGGGCATAGCTTCGGACATTCAATGTTAAGTTTTGGGCGATGCCTGCAATGGAGTCTAACGTGCGACTTGTAGAAATTGCTAACCCCAGAGAAAACCTTTAACTCCGCCGATCGTACTGGTTGATCTTCAACCCTGTCTGCTATCTCCGGCAATTCGTCATTTAAGCTAGTGTTTAAAAAAACTCATCTTAAAGTTATCCTTTCATGAACATACCAATCATGAAGACAGACGAGCATATGACCAGTCAACTGACGGAAAAAGACCTGCTGGATAATGGTTTTACTAGTAAGCAATTATCACGTCTCAAAGAGGTATTGAGCAGGGATGAAAATGCTGACGAAACGCTTTCAACATTAGTGGATGATCTAAGTAAGCGTTTTCATGGTGGGATGATTTGTCTGATGCTTATCCTGGTACCGCTGATTTTGCTTCCTGTCTTTTATACGTACTCGCTGCTGTTATATTACCTACCTGTTGCAGTTTTTGGTGTTATTGCGGTCTGGTATCTGATACCACTTGGCCTTTCATGGAAAGCGCATAAAATGATGAAAGGCCGGTTGGCTTCTCACACGCGCTGACAAATATGTGCAGTTCCGACCTATAGAGTAGAAGGATTATGTAAAGCTTTTATCATCTTGATCAGCTGATTCAGGGTTATTTCAATCAGGATCATGACCTCATCAATGAGGGGGAAGATACCATTGAGGGCACTATTAATCTGTTTAAAAAAACAGCCTCTGAATGGATGTTACAAGCGTTAGCCGAAGAAGTTGATACTTTTATTGAGTGTAATAAAGGCAGGCTGGATGATGAGTTCAAAATGCGATATGGATTTGATTTTTCACCTGAGCTGTGGGACTCGACCCCTTTCGATTTTCTGATGACAGTGCGCAGGCTTGCTCTTGCTTAGCATAGATGTCTGGCAGACTTAATGCTCAATCCGACCAAAAGAAACCATCACGACTTCTTACGCATCATGCGTTAAGTTCCGCTGACAGTTCCGGCAACCCATCACACATCTCCTGCAACTCATTAAACATCCTTGCCACATGGAAGCCATCGCACACGGAGTGATGTACCTGCACCGCCATAGGCAACAATACTTTCCCATCCTGTTCATAGTATTTTCCAAACGTGAACATAGGTGAAAAGAAGTTCTTCATATGCGCAATGTTCATATTAAAGTTGGTAAAGGTTACCCACGGAATAGACGATACGAAAAAGACATTTTCCCGGGACTCTTCCTTAGGCCAGTAGGAAAGGTTATGGCCATAGCGCGCCGTATCTTCTGCATACGTGTTCTGGAAGTGTTGCATATTGCCATCGTAGTGGCTCCACAATGACGAAAAGGTCTCCGTTTCGGGATGGAAGATGGTATAGCTGGGATGAATTTCATTCCATACGACAAGCTCATTGTCCTTCATGGCCATACGGAACTCAGGATGCCGGTTCATGATTTTAGACAGGAGGAAAATAATAGTGGGGTAAAACTTCCAGCCAACCGTTTTAATATGTTTTCGCAGCACGGTAATGTCGATCAGAACCGTTTGGTTGATGGTACATTCAGCAAACGACTGAAAAACTTCAAAATGCTCCTTCCTTGCCCAACGAGATAAATCAACAGGCGTATATTCCGGGACGGTCTTTTTCATTTTTTAACCTTTGATTCGCTGTCATCTAAATGGTGTTGGGCCAGAAGTAACCGCGAACCATTTCAACCGCATCTAATCTTTCTGTCAATCTCCGGCTGTGGTTTTCCAAACAGGTATCCCTGCACCAGATCGCAGCCAAGGGCCTGCAGACGTTCAAGCTGCGCTTCGGTTTCTACACCTTCGGCAATCACGCTCATATTCAGGCTCTTCGCCATACCGGTAATCAGTTTGACGATATTAAGCGCATCATCTTGCGTGGATATCGGATTCACAAAGGATTTGTCTATTTTGATTTTATCAAAATTAAGCTCACTCAATCTGGAGAGCGACGAATATCCCGTGCCGAAATCATCGATGGAAATTTTCACACCCAGCGAACGCAGCTTTTTGAGGATCGTAATCGGCATCGTGCTGTCACTGAAGAGCGAAGACTCTGTCACCTCCAGCTCAAGCCGGTTAGCCGGTAACCCTGTCTCTTTCAGGATGGTCTGCACCATCGTCGTAAACGATTTATTACCCAACTGGATAGGGGAGACGTTCACCGAGATCCTTGCCGGAACCGCCCAGGAGACCGCTTCCCGGCAGGCAAGCTCAAGCACAATTTTGCCGATCGCGTTGATCATCCCGGTTTTTTCAGCGACAGAGATAAAGTAATCAGGCGACAGCATTCCTTTTACCGGGTGCATCCAGCGAATAAGCGCCTCGTAGCCGTAAATGTCATTGCTGAATGAATCGACAATCGGCTGGTAATAAACCACAAACTCATTGTGATCGAGCGCCAGTGCCATGTCATGTTCAAGGGTTCTGCTCTCCTGCAATTTTTGCAGCATCCACTGACGGAACACTTTTATCTGCTGCGAGCCGGCTTTTTTCGCTTCGTAGAGGGCCAGGTCGGCAAATTTATACAGAAAGTCAGAGCGCCGCTCATTATCCGATAAAACGATACCCACGCAGGTGGCAATTTTTATCAGCTGGTTATTAATCGTATAGGGCTGGCTGATCTGATCGCTGATTTCTCTGGCGCGGGAAATTGCCGCGTTTTCGGTCAAGCCACTGGACAGAAGGGCAAATTCGTCTCCGCCCAACCGGTAAAACGTATCGGAAGCGCTGCTCATTGAGGTGAGACGTCGGGATACCTGGTTCAACAGTAAATCGCCGGTATCATGGCCATAGGTGTCGTTGACCTCTTTGAACCGGTCTAAATCAAATAACATCACCGTGACAGGCGTATGGTTTTTATCCGCCTGAAGATTAATTTTGTTGAGATCGTCCCAGAAGAACAGACGGTTTTTCATGCCAGTGAGGGAATCATGATAAACATCATATTCCAGCTTCGCATTCTGAATTTGCAGTGTTTCTTTTGATATTTGCAGTTCGTCAGCCAGGCTTTTAACCTGCATGTGCGCTTTGAGAATATTTTTATTCTGGTAGATCATTAAAAAGCCAAGAATAAAGCTTAGGATCACCAGCAGCAATGAAAGGGCGGAATAAATATAGTAAAGGATCTGTATTTTTGTGTTGGATTCATTAACCGTGTTAATATCTTTTGTTAATGCTGTGGCAGAAAGCTGGCTGAGCGGCGCATCGAGCTCATGCATATTTTTCAGGTAGGCCTGTAACTCGGCATGGCTCATGTTTTCAAGATGGCTATCCAGATAATTCAGTATATTTTCTAAGCGTAAAGCGAGCTCCTGATGCGTTTTATCGCTGTCAATGTAGCGACCTAAATCACCCCCCTTCATTAAATCGCCCTGACTGAGCATAATTTCAAGACGCATGCGGACCTGGTCTATCGTAACGTCATCGGTATCGGTTGCGTATAGACCAAGCCATGATTCAAAGCGGTAATACTCGGATACCAGTTGAGCCACGGACCAGGACTCGGTGTACTGAGTCAGTTTTTGCAATTCCTGCTGGCGATCGTAAACAAGGAATGCAATATATCCTGTCGTGATAAAAAGAGAAAAAATGATACCAACCAGTATCCTGTTCATTATGTTCTCCTGAACTGCTATTCAATCTTCATTTTGCTAACCTGCCATGCTGAACGCGAGTAATAAATCTGATTATTCAACTCAGGAAGACTGTCATAGGGGTATACAATGAATGATGGACCTTTATCGCGGATGCGCATATATTCGCCATTCACCTTCAAAGCAAGTATGGCATTGTATTTTTTAAAGTCGCTGAGCGGGATGACGGTTGAGTAATCATTGAGCGCAATAACATTAATGTTAGTACCCTTTGCACCCACATAATCCATGAGTTTACGCATCGGAACCCCCTCAAACTTAGTTCGACCATTATACCAGGGGGAGGTCGTCTCAAAGCTTACCATGCCCAGTTTTTCAAGGCTGGCGAGATCAAACACTGCTTTTCCATTTTCATTGGTATTTTCTATATTACCGTAAATCGTTAAAATGGGTTTACCAACAGGTTTTGGCAGTTCGCCTGCCCAGGTTACACTCTGTACCAGACAGCATAACAGCAGTAAGGTTAATCGCATTTCGGCCTCCACCTTTTTAACAGAAGTATAAGAATTATAATTTAGATATCACACGAGTTGATATATTTTGTTGGTGAGCAAGGGTTTTTATCGTTTTTATTGATGTAAACTCATCTTAATCAACGAGTTAGGTGTTTCTGTTGGCAGGGTGTTTGTTATGCGAGCGCCGCTTAACGTTTTGATCAAATCATAAATTGCGGGCGGAAATGCTCTTGTGTTTAAAAAATGATCACTTTATTTGATTGATATTATCTTCCACCCCATGAGCGGTGGGGTATCCGTGGCTTTTTGGGGGCGCGAATTTGAAGACAAAATACGCGCCCCGGTTGAATCTGCCGTTTCAGGATGACGATTAGCGAGGACACGAGCATTCCGGGTGTGCTTGTCCAGAACCGCTTTCCTTACTTCAGCTCCTCCCGGACGGCTGATGCCGACTTGTTTCCTTTCGCCATGCTGGCAAAAACGGTGTCCCGGTAGATCCACGCATGCACTAATGCGGCAGAGAGATGGACCAGCACCACCGCAAAAAGTAATTTTGCCAGAAGACTATGGGCGTCGTGGCACCACGCATACAGTGCCGGACTGGCGGGAACAATCGGAGGCAGGTTGAAACTGTCAAACATCACGATCGGCACGCCCGCCGCCGAAAGCTGTGCCCAGCCCAGCAGCGGCATTGCCAGCATCAACGCGTACAGCACCCAGTGAGATGCCTTCGCTGCAAGCACCTGCCAGACGGGCAAATCCGCAGGCAGAGGAGGCGTGCGGCTCAGGAGTCGGTTGACCAGACGAACCAGCGCAAGCAGTAAAATGGCGATACCCAGTGGCCGGTGCAGGTCGATCAACCAAATCCGATGATGTAACGACGTCATCATGGCGGCACCAATGAAAAGCATCGCCAGGATCATAACCGCCATCAGCCAGTGCAGGCTTCGCGCCAGCGTATTGAAATGCTGTGGGGCGTGCTCACGCAGACGTTTATTCGTGCTCATTTTACCTCCTGCTTTTGCACGGCTTCGGTGGCTTTGCCGTAGCCAATTTCCCGCTCACGGCGACTGAAAGAGTGTGAGTAAGCGGCCGAGCGCGCGTTTGAGACGGGATCATCCGTCACCGCAACGCCCGCCGGAACGATAGAGGGATCAAAGTTAACGTCGCGGCACGCACCCACGGATTGCGCTTCGACACGCGTCACTTCCAGCGTGCCGGCCACCATCTGCTTGCGATTATCCGGCCAGGGCCGGGAAGGGTCATCCACCGGATCGCCCGGCTGCGCGAGCTGCAAAACGTAATCCCAGTAGAGTGGTTTCTGTGCCAGGCGCTGGCGCAGGTTTTCGAACAGGAAATTATCATCCGCTTTCTTTCGCTGTTCATCGCTCAGGGAGAAGAACGGATCGTGCGGACGCATCATCCAGCGCACAGGTTGTCGCTCCCCCTGCGCGTTCACAAGGTAGAAAGCGTTGATGCTGTAAAACGTCGCCCCGGCGAAGCTGCCGGGGGCGGGTTTCTGCGCCGCCCATTTAAGGTATTTCTCAGCCTCCGGGTAGGCTTTCAAAAAGTCCGCGAGACGCTGCGGGTCCGGCTTGCCGGTGGCCGCATCAACTGCCGTGGCCTGGCGCAAGGCCAGAAATCCTTCCGGGTTGCGGGTGGCAAAGTAAGGTTCGTTATTCATCGCCATCCGCCATTGTTGCTTGTCATCCGTTTTCAGCAACAGCGCCATGCTCAGGGTTTTGGTTGTGCTATCCGGGGCGTGGGGATCGCCAGTACCAATTGAGAACCGGCCCACTACGGGGATTTCCGGCTGAGAAAAGAGCCGGGAGGTGGACAGAGAAACCGCTGAGCCGTTTGGCACAAAGGTGCCGGCAAAGCAGATGCCTTTGCCATGCGCACGGCGAAAGCCCGGCGGAAAGGGTTTTGGTGTTTCACCCACCAGTGCCTGGCTGACCGTGCGTGACCCAAGCCAGCCCGCAGTCCATGCAAAAGCCGATGCCAGCGTACCGGCGACAACGGCGATCGATGCCAGGGCGCCCCAGGTTTTTTTGGACCTCAAATCCAGTTTCGACATAGACGTTTTCCATAAAAATTATCATCACCTGACATGCACAATATGTTGTGCGTGGCAGGCGATAATACAGTGGCGAATATGACTCGATTATATGAGGCCAGGGGCATAAAGACAGAATATCACGAAAAGTTTAAAACTTTCCGTTGCCAGAATGGTGGGGTTACTCATCACATCGGAAGTTATGACCAAGCCGGGCGCCCAGAGAGAAATAGTGACGAAACAGGTAATATAAGGGCTGCCATTTCTCCACATTAAATTTTAACCCTTTCCCGGTGTGAATTAATAACGTCTCGGAAATGTGCACGCAGGTTATCGTGGCATCAACGGATACCAGGCTTTCCCGGGAACCGGCAAGGGGCGATATCCCGCAAACCGTAGCTTCTATTTGTATCGGACACTCCTTAATTCTCACTGCGTTAACTGTCTCCGACTTCATTTTGTGAAAATTTGCGCAGCTAAACTTATCCTGTTCAAAAATATACCCCATCTTTTTCTTCCATTCTGGTGGTGAGGCTTTGCCTGTTTTATTGGCGAGTGCTTCAATATTCGGCCATAAGCGGCTGTCTGGAATATTGAGAACAATACCCGTATTATCCTTTATATTTTCATAACACTTTCCGTCGGTACCAAGGCCGAATACGATATTCTGATCAAGGATCCACCACGACGAGATCGGGCTCAGGTTGGTTGAACCGTCAGGATTTTGGCTGGAGATAATGGCGACAGGGGTACCAAAATATAAAGAGGCAAAATCGACTTGCTGGGTTTTCATTTTATCATCCTCTGATTAACAAAGGCCCAGTCTATGTGGTGCAGACGTACTTTACTTCGGTGAAGCGTGAAGTAAAGGGTGCCTCCCGAAAATGCCCTGGAGCACTGTTTTAGCTACTGCTTCCTGAGTGGAGGGACGACTATCGCGTGCCACCTTTAAGGAAATAAAATCGTCTGAAAATATGAGCCCATATATGCTGGGCTCCTGGTCTACTTATTCTTATTTTTGTAAAGCACTGAGACGCAAGCGCCACAAATCATAGCGCTCCTCTCCCGGTTTAACGGCTCCCGCAAAATGGTCATTGAGGCGACTTGAGGTAAAGATCAGCTCCCCGTTCGGACGGATTGCCGGCGTGTCTGGCCAGCGCACCTCTTCATTTGCCGCAACCAGCGACATGGAATGGGTCTCAGGATCGTATCTGACGATACCATTGCGTGTAACATCGGTGATGTAGAGGTTGCCTTTTTTATCCGTCACTATCCCGTCGGTATTGCCTCCCACGCTACCCAAATCGCGGATCTGTTCGGCGATTTGCGCATTGGTTGACGCAGGCTGCCTCAGTATCGCAGTGGGTACCGCATACGCACGGGTTCCGGTTGTCACCGTCCAGTACAGCGTGCCCGCATCGGGAGAGAGCGCAATGCCATTGATACCAATCAGTAAGGGTTTACCTGGCCAGACTTCCGCTCCATGCGAGACGACGTTAACGCCAGGCTCAATCTGCAGCGCAGGGTGACGATCGAGTACGCGCCGGGCCGTACCGGTAGCGAAATCGACGATAATCAGCCCCACCTGGTTTTCAGGAGCACTCCGCGATCCGCTGTCGGAAATATAAGCGACACGGCGGTTCTCATCGACCACCACATCATTCAGGAAACTGGCTTTGCGGTCCGCCACGTCATCCAGAGCGATACGTTTAATGGTGCGGCCTGAGTTGAGATCCAGCACCACCAGCTTCTGCGACCCCGCAGGCGATTGGGCTTCTCCCGCGACGAACCCCATGTCCAGCGCCCATAGCCAGCCGTTTTTACGGTCAATATAAAAACCGAGCACGTTGCGCAGGCTGTGAGCGGGATCGGTGTTCACCGCATTGCCCTCGCGGGACGGAAACGCCGTCAGGCGGGCAGGGCCGGACTGCGACGTGGTATCCAGAATACTCAACGTGGCGGGGGCTGCGGCGGAAACCAGCCGGGGCGTACTGACAAAGGCCCGGTCGCTGGCATCAAAATGGATACCTGCAATGGGCGCATTCACCGAGCCGGTAAACGTCGTCGGCGTTTGCCCGTGCTGCGGGTTATCCCAGGTCACGCCAGCATAGCTACGCCAGCGCTCAAGGGGGGCGTGATTCTCTGCACTGGCGAAGAGCGGGAAAGAGAACAATGCCGCCATCGCGATGGCGGGCAGAATAAGGGCGCGGTTGAACATTGGCAGACTCCAGTGGCACGTTCAGGTGATGAATGCAGGCCACTTTACTCATCGCCCAACGGGAGATAAATTAGCCAGATTGAAAAACATTTGTTCCTGAGAGAGCAAAATGAGCCGGAAATTCGATTACCTCGGCGACGTTGAAGTCTTCATTGCTGTGGTTGAACACGGCTCCTTTACGGGCGCAGCGGTTGCCCTTTCAACCACGCCTTCGGTGCTGAGCCGCGCGGTCACCCGCCTGGAGGCGCGTCTTGGACGGCAGCTGTTACAGCGCACGACCCGCAGGGTGGGGCTGACAGAAGCCGGACGCGTCTATCTTGAGCAGGCGCGTACTGCGTTCTCTCTGCTTGATGACGCCGAACGCGTTGGCCGGGGTCAGGAGGGCGATCTGACCGGCCGCGTGAGAATGAGTGTCCCCACCACCTATGCTCACTACCGCCTGCCCCCGCTGCTGGCGCAGTATCATCAACGCTTTCCACGCGTTCAGGTGGAGCTGAACATTACCAATCGCAACGTTGACCTGATCGCAGAGGGGTTCGATCTGGCGATCCGTCTGGGACAGCTGCCCGACAGTGGGCTTGTGGCGCGTAAGCTGGAAGAGGCGGCATTGCTGCTGGTCGCCTCCCCGGACTACCTGCATCGGAGAGGGAGACCTCAGACGCTGGAGGCGTTGCAGCATCATCAGTGCCTGCCGTTTATCATGCCGCGCACCGGACGTATCGCCCCCTGGGTATTTCGGGATGAAGGGCGCGATATTGACTGGTTGCCGGGATCAACCATCGAAATATCAGATGATGTACTCGGCGTGGTGTCGCTCGCGGAGCAGGGGATGGGGATCTGCCAGAGCTATGAATTCATCGTCCGGGACAGAATAGAGCGCGGCCAGTTAGTTGAGGTGCTGCCACAACTCCGGGGACGATCGCGACCTTTTTCCGTGCTGTTTGCACCGCACCGACGTCAGTCGGCAGCCACCCGGGCAATGATTGATCTTCTGACCCGGCAAGAAGGCGTTGAGGGTTGATTTTGTTGTCTGGTCAGTTAACACATCGCGCGTGCCATTTCTCGCCATCCGCAGGAGCAGGCGCAAAGACCCGCTAACCCGCCTCCAGCATGCCAAAGCTCACGATCCGCGACCGGCCCAGCTCTTTCGCCCGGTATAACGCCACATCCGCGGCGCGCAGCAGATTGTCGGTCTGGGCATGTTGCGGATAGCTGGCAATCCCAATCGACACGTCCACCGGCCCAATCTCGGTCAGCCCGTAGCGAAGCGACAGCTCATGCACGCCGGTGTAAATCTTCTGCGCACAGGCGTGCGCCTCTTCTTCATCGGCACCGGAAAGCAGCACCAGAAACTCTTCGCCTCCGTAACGAAATGCCAGCCCGTTGTCATGTGTGGCCCGCTGAACAATCGACGCCACGCTTTTGATCACCTGATCGCCCGCTTCATGGCCGAACCGGTCATTAATGCTCTTGAAGTGGTCGATATCGATCATCATGCAGCTTAACGGTTCGCCGCTGCGCATCGCCTGTGCCGTTTGGGTTTGCAGGGTATCTTCCAGATGATGACGATTACGCAGGCCGGTGAGCGGGTCAAACAACGCTTTTTCCAGCAACGCGTCGCGCAGACGCTGGTTGGCCAGCGCCAGCCCAAGTGCTTCAGCCATCAGTTCCAGATAGGCGCGGTAAGGGGCATTTTCTGCAGTGATATTCTGGAAGGAGAGTAAACCAATGGCCTCGCCCTGGGCGATAAGGGGGACGCACAGCGAACTGTCCCCTTCTGACGCCGGCAGGTGATAGCAGGCAATATCCGGTTCACCGTTTACCGGCGGGTGGCTCTGCCCGCGCCGTATGGCCCAGCACTCATCCGGATGGAACGTGGCTTCTTCACCGGTCGGCGACAACCAGTGCGCGACGCAGCGCATCTGCCACGGATCGCGGTCGAGGACGTAGAGCCGGCCCGCGATCCCCGGCGCGATATTGGGGGCAAACAGCTCCGCCACGTTAATCACATCGTTAACGTTCTCACACCCCTGCAGCCGCTGGGTCATGCGCGCCAGCAGCTCGCGGATGGCCCATTCGGCATCGCGCTCTCTTTCCAGACGCTGTCGCGCAAGCCCGTTTTCACGGAAGATGCGGATGGCCTGCGCCATGTCACCTATCTCATCAATCTGGTTGAAATTGGGCGTTTCAACCGCGTAATCCTGTGACGCCAGGCGGTGCACCACGTCGCTCAACCGCACCACGGGGCGCAGCACGCGACGTTTCAGGATAAAACCAAGGACAAACAGGAACAGCAGGGCGGTCAGGCCGACCATCATTTCAGAAGCCGTACGGAGCGCTTTCGATTTTTTTGTCGCCTCCTGAACGGAGGCGATAACGCGCTTGTCGAGTATCTGGCGAAAGTGATCGATCTGGTTCTGGGCGCGCTCAAGCTCCTGCTCATAGGGTGCGCCATAAAGCAGGGCAACGGCCTGAGCGTCGTCACCCTGTTCAAGGCTGTTCAGTGCGGTTTGCTGTTCGTCCTGCAGTTCATCGACGATCTTTATTCCTTCATGCAGCAGGGCCAGTTCTTCATCCGAAGCGCCATTATCCTGCAGCTTTTCCAGCCGAAGCTCGATGCGCTTCAGGCTGTTTTCGGCCTGGTTATATTCTTTGAGAACCTGCGGATCTTTTTTGATGACGTACAGCCGGGCTAAATCAGACTGCGCCCAGATATCGGTTTCGATATCTTCCGTAAGCGCATCAAAACGCTGGCGTTGTTCAACGGCCTGACGCTCAAGCGTGTCGGCATTGGACGCCATCAGCATGATGATGCCGGAGGCGATAGTCAGGCAGACCGTGGCACCGTAGGCCCAGTTTGTTATCGTCGCGATTCGCACCAGATGATCCTTTTACAACATGAAGAGGACGGCGTTCTTCAAATTATAGAAAACGTTTGATTTAAGGCGAAAAAAAAGGCGGCACAGTGCCGCCTGGTGTGGTCTTTATCGTCACATCCTTACAAATCTGGAGGGTTTTTTCCCTCTTCAATGAAATCCGCGTCCAGTTCTTCGGCGTTGCCTTCGTGGTCGCGCCCGGAGAAGAGGTTCCAGCAGGCGATAAACAGCGCAGCAATCAGCGGCCCAATGACAAAGCCGTTAATGCCGTACAGCTCCATACCGCCGAGGGTGGAGATCAGGATCAGGTAGTCCGGCATTTTGGTGTCTTTCCCCACCAGCAGCGGGCGCAGGATGTTGTCCACCAGCCCGACGACGATCACGAAGAAGCCGACAATAAACAGCCCTTGCCAGATCTGATGCGTGGCGAAGAGGAAAATGGCGGCCGGTACCCAGACAATCGCTGAGCCGATGGCCGGCACCAGCGAGAGGAACGCCATCAGCGCGCCCCAGAGTACGCTGCCGTCGATACCGGCAATCGCAAAGGCAATTCCGCCGAGTATGCCCTGCACCACGGCCACCGCTGCGGTCCCTTTTACCGTGGCGCGGGAGACGCCGACGAACTTGGCGAACAGGTGCTGCTTGGCAAAATCGGACAGCGGAAGGGAGTCGAGGATCTGGCGCACCAGATACGGGCCGTCTTTCAGCAGGAAGAACAGCAGATAGAGCATGATGCCGAAGCTAATGGCGAAGCCAAACGTGCCTTTGCCAATCAGAAACGCGCTGCCGGCGAGATATTGCCCGCCCTGCAGGGCGACATCGGAGAGTTTTTTCTGGATCTGCGCGGCGTTGGTCAGGTTGTGATCCGCGAGGAAACCGCTGGCCCAGTCAGGCAGATGGTTGAAAATGCTGGCCACCACCTCCGGGAACTGGGTGTTGTTCTCCTGCAGTTTGGTGTACACCACGTTCAGCTCAATAGCGAGTGAAGAGAGGATCACCATCAGCGGGATAAAGACGATCAGACAGATAATGCCGATGGTCAACAGCGAGGCCAGCCCGTTGCGATCCCCCAGCGCGGCGCGCAGCTTGTTTTTTACCGGGTTAAAGATGACGGTCAGAATGGCGGCCCACAGAATGGCGGAAAAGTAGGGCGACAGCACGTCGAAGAACGCCCATGTCACAAGGGCGAGGATGAAAATAAAGAAACCTTTGGTCAGTCCGTTAAAGCGCATCAGTCAGTCCTGGTTACTAAGAAACTGTGTCGACTATAGAACTGATTGTGAGAATTACCAACCCTTGCGCCGGGTGGCGTTGCGGTATGACGCCGCTCTTCATGGATACTACTTTCGACTGACCGAAGAACGTCTCGTCCGGCACCATGCTGTAAGTATCTGCTTGCGGAGGTGCCTATGGCCTGGCGTCCGATTCTCTATGTGATCCTCACCACCCACCCCAGACTCAGCGCGCGGCGTGCCCGTTTACGTCTGGTCATCTAGCTTTTTATTAACAATCGCGGTATAACACACCTTCTTTGGATGTTTGGATGTCCATACGTATAGAAGGTAATATGCAAACACAACAAGAAAATGGGCAGCTTAAGCGCACCATGAAAACACGCCACCTGATTATGCTCTCGCTGGGTGGCGTGATTGGGACAGGGTTATTCTTCAATACCGGATACATTATTTCGACGACCGGGGCGGCCGGTACGCTACTGGCGTACCTGATAGGCGCGCTGGTGGTCTGGCTGGTGATGCAGTGTCTGGGCGAGCTCTCCGTGGCGATGCCGGAAACCGGCGCGTTCCACGTCTATGCCGCGCGTTATCTTGGCCCGGCGACGGGTTACACCGTGGCGTGGCTCTACTGGCTCACCTGGACGGTGGCGCTCGGGTCGAGCTTTACCGCCGCCGGGTTCTGTATGCAGTACTGGTTCCCGCAGGTGCCCGTCTGGGCGTGGTGCGTGGTCTTCTGCGTGGTGATTTTTGGCCTTAACGTCATCTCCACGCGCTTCTTTGCGGAGGGTGAGTTCTGGTTCTCACTGGTCAAAGTCATCACCATTATCGCCTTTATTATCCTGGGCGGGGCGGCGGTCTTTGGCTTTATCCCGATGCAGGACGGTTCACCAGCGCCAGGCTTGAGCAACATTACCGCGGAGGGCTGGTTCCCGCACGGCGGCCTGCCGATCCTGATGACCATGGTGGCGGTGAACTTTGCCTTCTCCGGGACCGAACTGATCGGTATCGCGGCGGGTGAAACAGAAAACCCGCACAAGGTGATCCCGGTGGCTATCCGTACCACCATTGCCCGGCTGATTATCTTCTTTATCGGTACTGTTTTTGTGCTGGCGGCGCTGATCCCGATGCAGCAGGCGGGCGTGGAAAAGAGTCCGTTCGTGCTGGTGTTTGAAAAGGTGGGGATTCCTTACGCGGCGGACATCTTTAACTTTGTGATTTTGACGGCGATCCTCTCGGCGGCGAACTCCGGGCTGTATGCCTCCGGGCGCATGCTATGGTCGCTCTCTAATGAGAAAACGCTGCCGCGCTGCTTTGCCCGGGTGAACAAAAACGGCGTGCCGCTGACGGCGCTCTCCGTTTCCATGCTCGGTGGCGTCCTGGCGCTGTTCTCAAGCGTGGTGGCGCCGGACACGGTGTTCGTGGCGCTCTCGGCAATTTCGGGCTTTGCCGTGGTGGCGGTCTGGATCAGCATCTGCGCGTCGCACTTCGTTTTCCGTCGTCGTCATCTGCAGTCCGGCCAGCCGCTCTCTGCGCTGCAGTACCGTGCGCCGTGGTATCCGCTGGTGCCGGTACTCGGTTTTATCCTCTGCGTGGTGGCCTGTGTCGGCCTGTGGTTTGACCCGAGCCAGCGCATTGCCCTTTATTGCGGGATTCCGTTTGTCGCCCTGTGTTATGGTGCGTACTACCTGACCCGAAATATGACATCGCAGGAGCCTGAACATGTCGCAGAATAATCCGCTTACCGCCATCCTCGAAAAACAGCCGTTTGTGGTGCTGGATGGCGCGATGGCGACGGAGCTGGAAGCGCGGGGATGTAATCTTGCAGACAACCTCTGGTCTGCCAAAGTATTGATGGAAAACCCGGAGCTTATCCGCGAAGTCCACCTCGACTACTACCGGGCTGGCGCGCAGGTGGCCATCACCGCCAGCTATCAGGCGACGCCTGCGGGCTTTGCGGCACGCGGCCTCGATGAGGCGCAATCCCGGGCGCTGATCGGCAAAAGCGTGGCGCTGGCGCGCAAGGCGCGTGAAGCGTATCTGGCTGAAAATCCGCATGCGGGCACGCTGCTGGTCGCAGGTTCCGTGGGGCCGTATGGCGCCTATCTGGCGGATGGCTCGGAATATCGCGGCGACTATGTGCGCAGTGCTGAAGCGTTCACTGCTTTCCACCGCCCGCGCGTGGAGGCGCTGCTGGATGCCGGTGCCGATCTGCTGGCGTGTGAAACGCTGCCGTCCTTTGCGGAAATCAGGGCGCTGGCGGCACTTCTGGCCGAATATCCCCGCGCCCGGGCGTGGTTCTCGTTTACCTTACGGGACAGCGAACACCTCAGCGACGGTACGCCGCTGCGTGATGTGGTCAGCGTGCTGGCAAGCGCTCCGCAGATTGTCGCGCTGGGCATTAACTGTATCGCTCTGGAAAACACCACGGCGGCGTTGAAACACCTGCAAAGCCTGACGGCGCTGCCATTGGTGGTCTACCCGAACTCGGGCGAGCATTATGATGCGGTGACCAAAACCTGGCACCACCACGGCGAAGCGTGTGAGACGCTGGCGGGGTATCTGCCCCAGTGGCTGGACGCCGGTGCGAAGCTGATTGGCGGATGCTGTCGCACCACGCCGAAGGATATCGCTGAGCTTAACGCGAAGCGCTGAGGCCCTCACCCTAACCCTCTCCCACGGGGCTGAGGGATCCCCACAAAATAATGTCTGCACAGTCGACCCCCTCTCCCTTGAGGGTGTACGGTCCGGGGACATAGTGAACACTTGTTCGGGGACATGGTAGACACTTACA
>ERZ1026878.564-NODE-564-length-27778-cov-14.246474_pt1 | contig 27778 bp, 21 predicted proteins | sample MGYA00380169_ERZ1026878 | MGnify/ENA primary metagenome ERZ1026878 (study PRJEB33269, sample SAMEA4719805) | human gut metagenome | biome: human-associated habitat; feature: organic feature; material: feces | place: Cameroon | collected 2013-10 ...
GTTTCTATTTTGATTCAAGTTTGCGAACGAGCATCGCGAGTTTCGCAATTACCTAATAGTATATTCTAATATCCGGCAATCAGCCGGAGCATTAGCTTATGTTTGATGGGATCTCCCCGACCACATCCAGATAAAAAATAACCAGTGTCTGTGACTGGTATGGATATACCCAGAGTGACCCGATGCCTAAAGACAGCAGACACAGTATCTGCAATCCGATAAAGCTCAGATAAATATAAAATAATCTTCCTTTATTTCCCTTCATGATCTGACGGCTGATCTTTAATGATTCGCGTGCCTTCATCTGCGGATGATCCAAAAGCAGATACAATGCCAGTGCATACCACATCTGCACGAAAACTGCCAGAATCGTGCTTACAATACCAAGTATCACCAGTACTGCAATCGCCGCAGGCGACTTGTCCAGGGCAAAAAATAACACAGCACCTGTGATCACAGGAATACAGCTGATCAGCGTTGCAATAATCAAAAGCAGTCCTGCAATGATATAACGGTCCGGGTGATTTTTAAACCCATAAAATACCATGCCAAGTGTCATTTCTTTTTTCCGTGCAAGTGACAGATGAAGCTGAAGGATTCCGACAGACAATACCATGCTTAAAAGTGTGATCAGAAATTCCGCCACATAAAACATGATCGTCACCGGAAGCGGCTGTGCATCTTTCTGCAACATGGAAAATGGGAGTTCTACCGCCAAAGGAATCAGTGTGGCGGCAAGAAATGCTCCCATTGGTATTTTATAATTTCCATTTAAATTGTCTCTTGCGATTCGTTTTAATTCTTTGCAAGGTAGGTTCATTTGTTTATACTCCGTTTCTGTAACTGATTGCCTTTCTCATTATAGCATGGCTATGCAGATGCAACAATCTTTTTATTTTGCCATAAACTGCTTCATCAGTTCATTATAATCCATGCCCTGCATATCAGAATAGGCCTTTAAAAATCCATCGATACTTCCATACTGATGGATGGCATACCCCAGAACGGATGCATACAGTACAATTGTTGCAATTAATGCAATGATCCCCAGGATCATTCCGATCTGTGCTTTCGAAGTATAAGACATCATGCCTCCGCGGGAAAGTGTTGCAAAAATAACCGCCAGCGCCCCACACGGCACAGCAAGATACAGACAGGTGCAGCTTAGTAATGCAATTGATCCAAGTATCAGGGAAGCTGCCTCCATGCGTGCAGATCTCCGGCTGCGATACGGCTGATTCGGATTTGGTTGATAAGATGATCCATACATATCCATAATACGTTTTCCTTTCTTTTTAGGATTGCTTTTATTGTAACATTTCATATATAATAGGGAAAGTATTATTTGACAGGAAAGGACTATTAAGGGGAAAATTTATGGATATTAATACAAAAATTGCGGAAGAACTCGGCATACGGAAAGAACAGGTCTCCGCTGCCGTAAAACTGATCGACGAAGGATGCACCATTCCTTTTATTGCCCGGTACCGGAAAGAAGCTACCGGAGCATTGAGTGATGAAATTTTACGAAATCTCTATGACCGTCTGGTGTATCTGCGAAATCTGGAGGACAAAAAGCAGACCGTACTGGCCTCCATTGAAGAACAGGGAAAACTGACGGAGGAACTGCGTGCACAGATTCTCGCGGCCGAAACACAAGTTGCAGTGGATGATCTGTATCGCCCGTACCGTCCGAAGCGCCGTACCCGTGCAACCATTGCAAAAGAAAAAGGCTTAGAACCACTCGCCAACCTGATCCTTCTTCAGAAAATGACAGTTTCTCCTCTGGAAGAAGCAAAAAACTATGTCAATCCGGAAAAAGAAGTGGCTACCCCGGAAGAGGCGTTAAACGGAGCAAAAGATATCCTTGCGGAAGGCATCTCAGACAACGCGGATTTCCGCACCCATATCCGTGAACTTACCATGAAACACGGTCAGCTTTTATCTGCTGCCAAAGACCCGGACGCCGAATCGGTCTATGAAATGTATTATGATTTCAATGAAGGACTCTCCAAACTGGCAGGACACCGCATTCTTGCCATCAACCGCGGAGAAAAAGAGAAATTTCTCACAGTAAAAATTGAAGCTCCGACCGATCGTATCCTTTCCTATCTTGACCGGAAAATAATTACGAATCCTCAGGCTTTCACCGCACCGGTGCTGCATGAGGCACTGGAAGACGCTTACAACCGACTGATTGCACCTGCCATTGAGCGCGAAATCCGAAACGATCTGTTTGAAAAAGCCGAAGACGGTGCCATCCGTGTATTCGGCAAAAACTTAGAACAGCTTCTGATGCAGCCTCCAATCGCCGGTCAGGTTGTACTTGGCTGGGATCCGGCATTCCGTACCGGATGCAAGCTCGCTGTGGTGGATCCGACCGGAAAAGTACTTGATACTACCGTAATCTATCCGACTGCCCCGCAAAACCGCGTGGACGAAGCCAAAGCGGTACTGAAAAAACTGATTTCCAAATACCATATTACATTAATCTCTCTGGGAAACGGTACTGCTTCCCGCGAATCCGAACAGATCATCGTACAGCTTCTCAAAGAGATTCCGGAACCGGTACAATACATCATCGTAAACGAAGCCGGTGCCTCCGTATACTCTGCCAGCAAGCTGGCAACCGAAGAATTCCCGCAGTTTGATGTCGGACAGCGAAGTGCCGCATCCATGGCGCGCCGCCTGCAGGACCCACTCGCAGAGCTGGTAAAAATCGACCCGAAATCCATTGGTGTCGGACAGTACCAGCATGACATGAACCAGAAGAAACTGACCGAAGCGCTGGATCATGTCGTGGAAGACTGCGTAAACCGTGTCGGTGTGGACTTAAATACCGCTTCTGCTTCCCTGCTGGAATATGTCTCCGGTGTGAGCAAAGCCATTGCCAAAAATATTGTGGTCTACCGCGAAGAAAACGGAAAATTTGCCTCCCGTTCCCAGCTTCTGAAAGTGGCCAAGCTTGGACCGAAAGCCTATGAACAGTGTGCCGGCTTCATGCGCATCAGTGACGGAAAAAACCCTCTGGATGCCACCGGTGTACACCCGGAATCCTACGCAGCCACGAAACAGCTGCTGGAAACACTCGGCTATACGCTTTCGGATGTGACAGACCGCAATGTTGCCGGGATCTCGAAAAAAGTCCGGGATTACAAAAAGCTTGCACAGGATCTGGAAATCGGCGAACTGACTCTCCGGGATATCGTAAAGGAACTGGAAACGCCTGCCCGTGATCCGCGTGAGGATATGCCAAAACCAATCCTGCGCAGTGACGTGCTCGAGATCAAAGATCTGACTCCGGGCATGGTATTGAAGGGAACCGTGCGAAATGTCATTGATTTCGGTGCCTTTGTGGATATCGGAGTCCATCAGGATGGTCTGGTACATATCTCGCAGATGTGTGACCGCTTTATCAAGCATCCACTGGAGGTCGTCAGCGTCGGGGATATCGTGGAAGTGAAAGTTCTTAGTGTGGATGTGAAAAAGCAACGGATTCAGCTTACAATGAAGATCTAACATTCAGGAAACAATTTTTAAAGAGAGGTCATATCCTGTCATGGTTGTGGCCTCTTTTTTTTGTCACCCTGCCAGCGGATTATTGACCACTGGATTACTGTTCACAGGTTACCCTGCGAACAGTAACACCGTTGGTACAGATTCTCAACTTTTTGATATTTACAGTTGATTTCTGCATGCAAATAAGATATTCTGTCTTTAACACATATAATTCCAAATCTGATGAGTCATTCGCTCGTTTATCCACTGGAATTTTAATTCAATACAGGATCAAAAACGACTCGGTTTTCCCGTTTTTTTCGGTTGTAAAACTATGTTGTTTTGATATATACTAAAGGAAAGGCAGGATACTACATGGGGAACACTGACATTGTGGCAGCTCCGCTGTCAGATGCCAACGAGAAAAACACTACAGAACACAGCACTATTTTTGATGATGTATTCCGGACAATTGCACAGAAAATGCCACAGCTTCTGATTCCGCTGATCAATGAAGTTTTCCACACTTCCTACAGTGAGGAGGAACCCTTTGAACAGCTGCGGAATGAACACTATGAAAAATTCGGAACAGTGGTCACGGACTCCATTATCCGGATCGGCAGCCATATTTATCATCTGGAGTGCCAGTCCTCAAAAGACAAAACGATGGTCATACGCATGTTTGAATATGATATTTCAATTGCTATTGAGCACGCTTCTTTTGAATCAAATGATATCTGGGAAATTGAATTTCCGCAGTCATGTGTACTTTATATCCGCAATCACCGTTCACTTCCGGATTTTCACGAAGCGATTGTGAAGTTTGCGGACGGTCAGAAAATTCGTTACCGCGTTCCGATCATACAGGCAAAGAAATACACCGTTGACCGGATTTTTGAAAAACGGCTGCTGATTCTGCTTCCGTATCATATCTTACGATATGAACACTTTTTGAAGCACAACGAAACGGATTCGAAGAAAGTGCAGCATCTGCTGGACGATTTCCGGGAGATTAACCGAAAGCTGGAGGAAACATCTGAGAAGGAACAAAAGTCACATCTTTATATGGATATGATCGTTTTGATTGAGGAGATTGCGGATTATATTATTCCGGAGGATAATGAGATCAGGAAAGGATTGGGTGAAATTATGGGTGGTAAGATTTTGAAATTACGCTCTGAAGAGTTGTTAGAGCAGGGAAGAATTGATGCAATTCAAAATATGATCGATCTTGGTCTGACCAAAGAACAAATTTTAAAGAAATATTCTTTGGAAGAATATGAAAAAGCATTGAATTCTATGTCGGTAAAAGTATGACGTAATCCATCTATAACTATATCTTCTAATATCTATGCTATGAGATGTATTCTAATTATATCTCATAGCATTCATGAAAGAACATTCGTTCAAATTATCATTATAATTACAATTTCATACGTTTGATCATAACTGCTTTTGTTTCTTACACTTTCCATATTGTAAAAACAGATGCTTATGATATATACTAAAGGAAAGGCAGGATACTACATGGGGAACACTGACATTGTGGCAGCTCCGCTGTCAGATGCCAACGAGAAAAACACTACAGAACACAGCACTATTTTTGATGATGTATTCCGCACAATCGCACAGAAAATGCCGCAGCTTCTTATTCCGCTGATTAACGAAGTTTTCCACACTTCCTACAGCGATGAGGATCATTTTGAACAGTTGCGGAACGAACATTATGAAAAATTTGGAACTGTGGTCACGGATTCCATTATCCGGATCGGCAGCCACATTTATCATCTGGAGTGCCAGTCCACCAAAGATGAAACGATGGTCATCCGGATGTTTGAGTACGACATTTCCATTGCGCTTGAGCATGCTTCTTTTGCGAAGCATGCGATCTGGGAAATTGAATTTCCGCAGTCGTGCGTACTTTACATCCGCAATCACCGTTCACTTCCGGATTTTCACGAAGCGATTGTGAAGTTTACGGACGGTCAGAAAATTCGTTACCGCGTTCCGATCATACAGGCAAAGAAATACACCGTTGACCGGATTTTTGAAAAACGGCTGCTGATTCTGCTTCCGTATCATATCTTACGATATGAACACTTTTTGAAGCACAACGAAACGGATTCGAAGAAAGTGCAGCATCTGCTGGACGATTTCCGGGAGATTAACCGAAAGCTGGAGGAAACATCTGAGAAGGAACAAAAGTCACATCTTTATATGGATATGATCGTTTTGATTGAGGAGATTGCGGATTATATTATTCCGGAGGATAATGAGATCAGGAAAGGATTGGGTGAGATTATGGGCGGTAAGATTTTAAAGTTACGGTCGGAGGAACTGTTGGAGCAGGGCGAGGCCAGAGGTAGACTTACAGGACTACGTGAAGGCAGGCTTACCGGACTACATGAAGCCAAAATTGATGCGATTCAAAATATGATTGATCTTGGTTTAACCAGAGAACAAATTTTAAGAAAATATTCTCCAGAGGAATATGAGGAGGCTTTGCGGTCTATGCCTGAAAAAGTATAGTCAGATCCACTCCTGGCACATGCCTAAAACCTCCTGTGTAATGCAGATATGGGCAGAACCCGGAAAATCGGCTCTGCCCATTCGTAACTATTCACAAATTTATGATACCTCAATTATTTTTAATTGTTTTTAATCGTTTTTTATCTTTTTCGCTCGCCTCCCGAAATGTATTTATCGGATATTCAGAACGGTTTCCCGCACATATTTTTACTTCATTCACATACATTGGCACATAAACATCCCACTCGCCATCCAAACGGTCAATTGCCCGATGCAACTTTGACATGACCTCTGATCTTTTGTGATCTTCTTTTATACATCTGGCAGCGACAGGAATGAGTCCATTAATCCAATTAGAGTTTACCAGCACCACATCATCATCTTTTTTATCTTTCAAAGACTCTACAAACTTGATGTTAGCTGTTGCCTCAAACACTTTTTTATATATATTCTTTTCTAATGCAGCTTCTTTACTCAAACCGTAACCTCCTACCATGTCGACGTATCAGCTATATTATTTTCTACAAAATGTTGCATATTTATCGGCATAAAATATCGAAATTCCTGAATAAATTCAGACACAATTTGATCAATTCTAAAATAATCCATTAAAAATAACAACTTTCTATCTTCTTCTCTATATACCGTAACCCCAAATGTTATCCATGGCATTTGGCATATCACTTCCTTATTTCGCGGAACACATTCAATATAATCATTACCCTCAATCTCCGGAACTGCCGTCAAAAAATCACACCAAGTATTATTTTTATCTTTTCTGTTTTCATTTTTACAATAACTTTTCCCACACCCCATATGATTTACTGAAGCGATTAAAGGATGTTTCTTCTCATATGCGAATTTAAGCAGTTCATCCCATGCCAACGGTTTCATAATATACTCCTCCCATTTCGGAGCTTTTGCTAAACATAACTGATCATAAGTTGCTGTTTCAATTTCCTTTTTCTTATTAAGCCATCTGAAATGTACACGAAGTTCTGCTTCCGTTATTTCATTTTTATTCAATAGCTTTACAGCTTCTTCCGAAAAGATGTAACAAATCTTATATAGGTATGCCTGAAACATTTTTTCAAGAATATCCTCTTTTCCCTTAAAGAGCTTTTCTTTATCTGGTACATTTTCTCCATCAATAATTATTTTTTTATATATTTCTTCTTGTGAAAATTGGAGATTGATCTGTTCCAAAACACCCCTGCGCTCTTTTTCCAATTCTATATATACTTTCCTGCGTACATTTCCCATCAACATCATATATAGTTGCATCCATTGAATCATGTCATCTGTAATATAGCATGCTTTTGGCGATCTTTTTTGTATTGTTGTCAGATCAAAAAATGCTTTCGTATTACTTGCCTTAATGGGCATAATTATTTTTTGGTCGAGTTTTGCCTTGGCGTCAGGATAAAAATTTATATCAGGCTCAAACTTACCCATCCGATCCGCTTTTCTCACATACACATCCATTGAATTAATGTCCAGATTACAAGTATACCATGCATAATTGTGTTCATATTGGTAATTGCTCTCATTTTCATCATCTGGCCACCCAATTCCCGCCACAAGCGTAGTCAATGTATGTCTTGTATTTTGCAAATTTGTAATTTCACTATCATGAATATGTCCTCCGATATAAAGATCAACATTCAATTTATCGTTTGAGATATATTCTCTCTTTACCATAGTTTCTTCTTTTCCCGATAGCCAATTTAGTGGGTGATGAGCTAATACAATTGTTAAATCATATCCTTTTCCTCTATGTTGCTCGTAATCTTGTATCAACTTATTTAATTGAAATCTTCCAAACTTCAAATGTCTTTCATCTTTATCCCCCATACAGCTCCAAGCTGTATTACATCTTAAAAACGCGATTCTTTTATTATTAATCTCAACCGCTTCCGCTCCATACAATTCATATTTTTTATCTGGTTCAAATATCTTGTAAATTTTTTTCGTCAAATCTATATGTTTTTGAAACTCAAGTTCAATATATTTCCAATAGTTATCATAAAATTTTTTATTCTTATTTTTTTCAGATCTATACTTTTTCAAGATATCTTTATCCAAAATACTACGCTCTTTATCATGATTTCCCGGAATAATAAAAATGTCCTTGACTTTTACTGACAGTATCTTATGCAAACGATCGAAAAATTTCAAAACGGAATTTTTATATGCATAATTTCCATGATGTACTAAATCCCCTGTTACAACAATAATAATATTTTCACAGTATTCACTCTGTTCTTTTATGTCGTTCAATAATCTATCCATTAATGGTGGCAAATTTCCATCAGTTTTATTGATATGAAGGTCTGACAAATGCAATATGGTAAAGTCATCCATTTATTTTCCTCTTTACAAATACAATATGATCTTATTTTATCTTTTGATATATTTTTATAAACTTAATAGGGAACCCCAAAAGAGTTCCCTATTAAATAACAGTTTTGTTATGAAATTACTGTAACAGAGAAAGTACACCCTGATTAGACTGATTAGCCTGTGCAAGCATAGACTGTCCAGCCTGTGCAAGAATGTTGTTCTTGCTGTAGTTAACCATCTCTTTTGCCATATCTGTATCACGGATACGAGACTCAGCAGAAGATGTATTCTCGGAAATGTTATCCAGGTTGTCGATGGTGTGCTCTAATCTGTTCTGTACAGCACCGAGTGCAGATCTCTGGGAAGAAACCTTAGAGATTGCATCGGAAATAGCGTCGATTGCATAGGTTGCTGCTGTACCATCTTTATCAGTTACGTTTAAGCCCTTGATTCCAAGGTTTGCAGAATTCATGGTGTCGATGTCGACAGTGATCTTGTTAGTCATGTCAGCATCTGCACCTACATGAAGGCTAAAGCTTAATGTGTTTGCAACTTTTGCAGAACCTGTCTGGATCTTAAAAGTTCCAGTACCATTTGTAAGATCTACAGGTGTAGTTGCATTGCCAACCCCAACTTTAGCAGTTCCTTCCGTATCACCGATCTGATTTGCTGCAAGAAGTTCCTTAGAAGCTAATTCATAAGCTTTCTTTTTTGAAATAACAGATGCATTAATATCATCAATTCCATCTGCTCCATTATCGGTCATGATAGTAACAGACTGTGTACCAGCAGAAATTGTTGCTCCGGTAAGTGCCTTAATTGCTGCACTATCCACATAATCAGGTGTTGTTTCCTTTGTCTTATCAGTTGGTGCTGTTGGAGTTTTTGCATACCAACCTTTATTAATTTTACCTGCTGTTCCTGTAGCTCCTGTCTCTGGTACATAAGTATACTCTGTTCCATTGATTGTAACTTTATCACCATCAGCATCAGTAATATTAGCCTTTGTGAACATAGCAGTTACATCTGCTTCTTCACCACCAATAGTATAATTCTTTCCGCCAATGCTGACAGTGTCTCCTGCATTCAGTTCATCCATAACAAATGTAGCAGTTCCATCACCATTGTCTGTAAGCTTTCCTTTTAATCCAGCATCATGTGCTTTCATGTTAACGGTCTTTGTACCGTCATCACCCTTTAACAGGTAAATCTCATTGAATTTGGTTGTCTCAGCAACACGGTCGATCTCTGTATTTAACTGGTCGATCTCATCCTGAATAGCCTTACGGTCTGTATCCTTGGAGTTTGTACCGTTAGAAGCCTGAACTGCAAGCTCATTCATACGCTGTAACATGCTGTGAACTTCTGTTAAAGCACCTTCAGCGGTCTGTACAGAAGATACACCATCCTGTGCATTGGAAGAAGCCTTGTCCAGTCCACGGATCTGTTTTCTCATCTTCTCGGAAATAGTAAGTCCTGCTGCGTCATCTGCTGCACGGTTGATTTTGTAACCGGAAGATAACTTCTCGGTTGACTTAGACTGTGCACTGGATGTGATACCAAGCATTCTGTTTGCGTTTGCTGCCTGCATGTTGTGTTGTACTACCATACTCATAATTGAATCCTCCTTGAACTCCCGCTACGCGGGGTATTATGTCTTTTCCTCCGGAAATCCTTTTCCTAAGGTGTTCTTATTGCGTCACTTCATAGTAGCGCGTCACAAGCATCTGTGATGCTTTGCAACCTTGTATATTTAGCCATACATCTTTCGATGTACCGCAATAAGCGAAGCGTCCCGGGTGTGCCCCGCCTATTACCAGAATTTAAAACAGATCAGGAGTTAAATTTATCTTTCAAACTCTCTGCATCTTTCTTTGCCTCTGCCTTCATCCGCTCGTTCCACAGGATTCTCTTAATTTCCTGCTGTGCCTCCCTGGAAATGCCCGGCTCTGCATAATAGGTTTCTCTCTTTCGTGCCGGATTTTCTTCCGTGGTACTTCTTGCAATATTAAGTTCCCTCGGAGCATCAATGAGCAGCCTTGCGTGATTTCCCGAACCACCTACATAGACCACACGGATGTTATCACCAATGTTTACATATTGCCCCTGTTTCAATGAAAGTTTCAGCATTTTGTTACCTCCATGTATGTATTCCATACCCTGTTTCCTCGGGTATGTCCTGCGCATTTTCTTACGCATCTGCATTTTTATAAAATGCTTCTTTTCTTTTTATTTCAAAAATGCGACAATGTTTTATAGAATGTTGCATTTTATGTCGCAAAAGCACTTTATTTTTGGCTTGAAAGGAGTAATTTTTATGGGAACAACACAACCGATCCGAAACCGACAGGAACTGCAGAATTTCAGTTCATACTACAAGCAGGTAAAACCGCATCTGCGTAATTATACTTTAGTTGTATTGGGATTAAACACTGCACTGAGAATCAGCGATCTATTAAATCTTCGCTGGAGAAGTGTCTATGATTTTAAAAAGAACTGTTTTCGGGATCATCTTTTGGTATGGGAACATAAAACAGGAAAAAGAAATTATATTGCGATAAACCAGAACGCGAAAAATGCCCTGTATCTATATTTTATGGAAAAGAATCCTGATCCGGAAGAATATGTTTTCTCCAAACGGACAAACCCTTATAAACCGCTCAGCCGTTCACAGGCTTACCGCATTATTAAAGAAGATGCCTCACATACAACCAGTGAAGAGGCGATCAGCTGTCATTCTCTCCGGAAAACCTTTGGCTATTATGCATGGCAGGAAGGAGTCCAGCCAGCACTTTTAATGAATGTTTTTAACCATTCTTCGTTTCATATCACGAAACGTTACCTTGGAATTGAACAAGACGAAAAGGATCTTGTCTATCTGAATATTAATCTGTAAAACATTCGGGGAATGCTTTGTTGCGATACCATGTACAAAGCGTTCTCTTTCATAAAATGTTTGACTTTAATCATAAAATGCGTTATTCTGTTTTCAATAAATATCTATATTCCAAATCTGATGCCAGGTCGTTGTTACCAAAAAAGGCAGCACGCAGCAATCATGGGGAGCATTTCGCTCATATATCACAATTGGAATTAAAATTTCATAAACGTGTCATAGCAGAACTGTTTCTTATTATTTCATATTGTAAAAACAGACGTTTATGATATATACTAAAGGAAAGGCAGGATACCACATGGAGAAATCTGACATTCTGACAGCTTCACTGCCAGATGCCAACGATGAAACAACCGATCACAGCACCATTTTTGATGATGTTTTCCGAACAATTGCTCAGAAAATGCCACAGCTTCTGATTCCTCTGATCAATGAAGTATTCCACACTTCTTACAGTGAAGAAGAACATTTTGAACAGTTGCGGAACGAACATTATGAAAAATATGGCACTGTGATTACAGATTCTATTATCCGGATTGGCAATCACATTTATCATCTGGAATGCCAGTCCTCGAAAGACAAAACGATGGTTATACGAATGTTCGAGTATGATATTTCGATTGCGATCGAGCACGCTTCTTATGAAAATGACGAAATCTGGGAAATTGAATTTCCACAGTCCTGCGTTCTCTATATCCGTAACCACCGCGATCTCCCGGACTATCACGAAGCGGTCGTGAAGTTTGCGGATGGACAAAAAATGCGCTACCGTGTTCCAATTTTACAGGCAAAAAAGTATACCGTTGACCGCATTTTTGAGAAACGGCTACTGATTTTGCTACCGTATCATATTTTACGGTATGAGCACTTTTTGAAGCACAACGGGACGGATACCAGAAAGTTACAACAATTGTTAGCTGACTTCCGTGAAATTAACCGAAGACTTGAAGAAACAGCTGAAAAAGAAAATAAATCACATCTTTATATGGATATGATTGTTCTGATTGAACAGATTGCAGATTATATCATTCCAAAAAACAATACCATTAGGAAAGGACTGGGTGATGTTATGGGTGGCAAGATTTTAAAATTACGGTCGGAGGAATTGCTGGAACTAGGCGAAGCTCGTGGCGAAGCCCGTGGGGAAGCTCGTGGAAAAGCAAAAGGCAGACTTGAAGGCAAACGCGAAGAAAGACTCGATGCAATTCAAAATATGATGGATCTTGGATTGACAAAAGAACAAATTTTAAGAAAATATTCTCTGGAGGAATATGAGGCAGCATTGCGTTCTATGCCAGCAAAAGTATAACCGAAAAGAAAATTTAAAATATTTTCTTTTCAGGGGTTAAGGAATGCTTCCATCGTCCGATATATTATGTGTAAATAAAAATGCAACATTCTATAAAAGAATGTTGCATTTTTATTTCTATATTTTACTCAAACACGATCCTATTTATACTACTTACTTTTTATGGTATCTTCAAACGCTTTCCGCACATCATCATTATGGCTTGTGATAATAAGGACTGCATACTGCCCTTTCGTAAAAACCAACCCATCCTGAATCCGGCTGACCTGCTTCGGTTCATAGGACTGCAGCAAATTATACCGATCCTGCTGATGCTTTGTCAGGCTTTCTTTTGCCTCATCTGCATCTGCCTTATCTTTCATGGCAATTACAACAATTTCATCTGCTTTGTGTCCATCCGAAGAATAGCTTACAAAATAACTGTCCACTTTTTTATAGTCCATGTCAGAAATATGGGAAAACTTATCTTCTGCATCTTTTTCTGCGCTGCTGGCATTGAGCATCTCCGGCAGATCCGGATCCGCTGCTTCCATCGCCGTGCGCAGGTCATACATACTGACAGAACCGGAAGTGTTTTTCTTCGCACCACATCCCACACACATCACCAGCATGGTCAGCATCAGCAGAAGTTTCCAACCCATTTTTTGTTTTTTCATCTGTTATCTGGCCTCCACAGTTTCTTCTGTACTGAACGTTGCCCCATTTTGTGCCGCATCATCCATGGTCATATCCTTATTTCCGATATCAGCACTTGCGCCATCCATCATCATGCCATCTCCGTTTGCAGATTCCAGTCCCTGAAATGCTTTCTGGACAGCCTTGTCGATTTTTTTCTGTTCTTTTTCGCTGATATTCTGGCTTGTATTGTCCGTGTTATATCCCGGCATGGTAACATTAAACAAATATCCTTTTCCATCCGGATCCTGAATCCAGTTGTAAGTTCCCAGACTGTATGGCATATCCTTATAGTTTCCGGACATCAGGAAATTGTCAATGGAAGAAGCTATGGCATTTGCCACCTGCGCTTTTTCCTCTGTAATATCCTCTTTAAACGCAACCATGACCCCGCCAAGCTTTTTGTCCATAGCAGCACGCAATGCTTTCGGCAGATCATATATACTGTCCACTGTTTTCTTATTCTGGTATGCCATATTGTACTTTAATGAGTTAGCTGCCGGGAAGTAATCGCGATCCCAGCTCTGGGACTGTCCATACATGGCATCCGTCACATTAAAGTTCGCATAATTTCCATTTCCTGCATCGGAATAAATATCGGTAATGTACCAGTCTCCGTCAATTTTTACCACATCCCAGCTATGGAATTTTTCTGTATTATGTTCCACTTTACATTCAATTCCCATCATCTGCATGAACATGCGGAATGTCGTCGCATAACCGACGCATACGGCATTGTGGTATTTTAACACACCGTATGGATTATCACAGTCTTCCTGTGTACTCGGAATAACGGTCAGTGCCCCGGAATCCTGCTGGAGCTTTTTGGTCATCCAGTCATACACCGCCTTTTCCTTTTCAAAATCAGACATGCTGTCCGTAATCTTCATATCTTTGATCGCTTTTTTTGCCATATCAAGGGTTTCTTTTTCTTTGTCTGTCAGCTTTGAAGTATCGCCGGATTTGTAGGCATCCGAAATATTTGTGGTAGGTTTGATCTCATAATTATCTGCGATCTTTACGTAATCCTCGGTAGTCTCAGGATTTTCTTCCTTTTTCTGCTCTGCAATATAGGATTTTAAAGTCACCAGATTAAACGCAGAAATCGTGGTACTTCCCACAACGCCTGCCGCAAGAATCACCGCTACAATCCCTTTCCATGCACCGCCTTTTTTCTTTTCTTTCTGCTCCGGCTGCACCGGATTACTTTTTACGCTTTCATAAGTTTCCATATGTATTTACCTCATATTTTAATTGATGTATTTTTCTACTGCACCTTTATTATAGCAGTTTCATATCCAAAAAAGGCTATCTTTAAAGAAACTTAAATAAATATTAAGATCCGTCTGTACGAAAAAAGGACATCCACCGCGAATGTCCTTTTCTCCCATATGGTATCATCCTTATATTGCATCTTCCTCAATATGCTCCCTGCCCTGTGCAATGATTGACCGGACGTGGTCATCTGCCAGGGAATAAAAAACAGATTTTCCCTCCCTGCGGCATTTGACTAACTTATTCTGTTTTAAAATCCGAAGCTGGTGGGAAATTGCAGACTGTGTCATTGACAATGCCGCTGCAAGATCACAGACACACACCTCTGCTTCAAACAGGACAAACAGGATGCGGATACGGGTGGAATCTCCAAACACTTTAAATAATTCTGCAAGATCATACAGTTCCGTTTCTTCCGGCATCGTGTCATTCACGATCTTTAGCAGATCCGGATGTACCTGATTTTCACTACAGCATTCAATCTTTTCTTTTTCCATGAAGTTCCTCCTCTCCACCGGAACATTTCCGGCAGAATTATACCCTATAATTTTTTTACAAAAAGTGCGCGGATTGCATTCAGCACAGCAATCACCATAACACCGACATCTGCAAAAATTCCCATCCACATATTTGCAATACCTATCGTTACCAAAAACAGGCAGAGCAGTTTAATCCCGATTGCAAAACAGATATTTTCATATACAATCCGCAGGCACTTTCTTGCGATACGGATTGCTTTCGCAATCTTGAGCGGATCATCATCCATCAGTACCACATCTGCTGCCTCAATCGCCGCATCCGATCCAAGTGCTCCCATAGCGATTCCAACATCAACACGGGAAAGCACAGGTGCATCATTGATGCCATCCCCGACAAAGGCAACGGTACTCTTTTCTTCCCTGGTCTGCAACAGTTTTTCCACTTCGGAAACTTTATCTGCCGGAAGCAGCTGGGAATGTACTTCCGTGATTCCAACCTCCCCTGCTACCTGCTGTGCTACACGGTCATCATCACCGGTCAGCATTACCAGTCGGTGCACGCCGGAATTTTTCAGTGCCTGCATGGCAGCCGCCGCATTCGGCTTGAGCATATCTGAAATCAGTATATGGCCGGCATAAACACCATCGACTGCCAGATGTACGATTGTACCGGTACAGCTGCAGTTGCGATACGCAATTTTTTCTTTTTTCATGAGTTTGTCATTTCCTGCCGCAACCCTGTGTCCGTCTACCGTTGCGATCACACCATGTCCACCGATTTCCTGTACATCTGTGACCCGGTCCACATCCAGTTTCTTACCATAGGCTTTCTGCAGGCTGATACTGATCGGATGTGTGCTGTGACACTCTGCCAGTGCCGCATACTCCAGCAGCTGTTCTTCCTTTTTCGTATATACCGGATGTCCGGACACAACCGGACAGCTGCCGGATGCACAGTTTGTTCCATGAATTCCGCAGACTTCAAATACCCCCTGCGTAATTGTTCCTGTCTTATCAAAGACAACCGTGCGCGTTCCCGCAAGTGCTTCCAGATAGTTGGAACCCTTTACCAGAACACCCTCTGCACTGGCACCTCCGATTCCTGCAAAAAAGCTGAGTGGAATACTGATGACCAGCGCACACGGGCAGCTGATAACCAGAAATGTCAGTGCACGGTAAATCCAGATGCCCCAGTCTGCCGGAAGCCCCATAAACAGCATGCGGACAAGCGGTGGCAGAATTGCCAGTGCCAGCGCGCCGTAACAGACTGCCGGTGTATAATAATGTGCAAATCTGGAAATAAAATTCTCGGAACGTGATTTCTTGGAACTTGCATTCTCCACCAGATCAAGAATCTTAGAAACCGTAGACTCTCCAAACTCTTTTGTGGTGCGGATCTTTAACAGTCCGGAAATATTGATACATCCACTGATGATTTCCTCTCCCACAGCGACTTCCCGCGGAACACTCTCTCCCGTCAGTGCACTGGTATTCAGGGAAGAATGTCCTTCCACAACCACACCATCGATTGGAACTTTTTCGCCCGGCTGTACAATAATCACCGTGCCGATCTCCACCTCATCCGGATCTACTTTTTCAATCTGACCGTCTGTTTCAATATTTGCATAATCCGGCCGGATATCCATCAGATCACTGATATTCCGGCGGCTCTTACCGACTGCATAACTCTGGAACAGCTCTCCGATCTGATAAAACAGCATAACTGCAACGCCTTCTTTGTAATCGCCGAGGGCGATCGCTCCGATGGTTGCCACTGCCATCAGAAAATTTTCATCAAACATCTGCCTGTTACAGATTCCCTTCCAGGCTTTCCGCAGAATATCATAACCGATCACAAAATACGGAACCAGATAGAAAAGAAACTCCAGCCACTTTGGTATGGAAACAACTCTTCCTGCAATCCCGATGATAACCAGAAGCACTGCCGCCACAATAATTCGTTTCAATACTTTTTTCTGCTTTTTATTCATGGTGCCCTCCAATCTGACTGATACCTATGGGAAAAGCCGGATTTAAAGAAAGATCTCACAATCATCTTCCACTTTCTTACAATTCTTTAACACATCCTGCATAACCGCTTTTGCATCTGCACCCTCTTCAAATTCTACGTTCATCTTCAGTGTCATGAAATTTACAGTTGCATCCTTTACTCCGGTAGTAGCTTTTGCAGCTTCCTCCATTTTATTTGCACAGTTTGCACAATCCACATCAATTTTGTAAGTTTTCTTCATCGTCGGTTTCCTCCATACTTTCCTTTTTTATTTTATCATTCTTTCATATGAGCATTTGTTCATATGTTTGATTCTATTATAGCGTAAAGTTCGTAAATGTCAATATATTTTTAATACGCTGGGATTGTTTCGAAATTGAATTTTCCAGACCATTTTTTAACAAACAGATTTGCATGTGTTTTTTAAGAAAATCAAGTGTTCTATCACTTTCCAAATTGATAGTGGACATATAGAAAATAAAAGATTGATTATGTCCCACTTGCATCGTGTGTTGGGACATATATGATATATTTTTCCAACTATGTCCCACTTATCACCGCCATCGGGACATATTCATATACTTTCTTGATATATGTCCCTCATCTCTATTCTTTTGGGACATATCACATACTTTTTTCACATATGTCCCACTTTCTTTTAGGTTCGGGACATATCTCATAACTTTTTTCACATATGTCCCATTTAAACATCTTCCCCGTATTCACCGTCTGTTTCCGGTTCTTCATAATCATCTGAGCCATCATAAATGTCCTGCATCAATGGTTCTTTTACTATCTTTTTCTTTCCGATAAGCACTGCCGCTACAGCTGCGGTAATCGGTACGGTCAGCACAACCCCAAGAGTTCCCGAAAGTCCCTGCATGATTTCTGTTCCGATTACATAAGAATTGATCAGCTGATTATAACTCAGATTGTATGCATAATTGACAACGAGCGTAGACAACGAACCACCGACATAGGCAAAAATCAGTGTATTGGCCATGGTTCCCATCATATCGCGCCCCACACGGATTCCCGACACAAACAACTCTTTTGTCCCCAGCTGCGGACTGCGTTCGTGCAGTTCCTGAATCGTGGATGCAATTGACATGCCAACATCCATGGTTGCCCCAAGTGCGGCTATAATGATTCCCGAAAACAGAAGCTGTCCTATTTTTATCTGTGTATTCTGTGCCACATAATTCAACGTTTCGATATCAGACACATTATACCCGGTAATGCCTGCGGCTTTTCCAAACACAACTGCGGCTGCGGCTGCCACAACCACACCGCTGACCGTTCCCACCACTGCAGATACCGTCTTTTTAGAGACTCCGCCCAAAAGCCACAGGGTCAGCAATGTCGAGAGAATAACAACAACAATGGTAATACCGATCGGTGAAATGCCCCGGTACATCAGCGGAAACATCAGATAAACAATACACACACCAGTAAATGCCAGACTTGCAATGGCTTTGACTCCTTTTTTCCCACCTATAATACATATCACCAGACAGAAAAAAAGTACAAACAGATAAATTGCCATAGTACGGTCTTTGCTGTATACCGTAACGACAGCATTATCATCTGTGGAACTGACAATGACAATTACGCGCGAACCAACTTCACAGTTCTCCATGCCAAACAAGGAACCGCTTGGATTGACGGCATCAAACTCTTCCCCTGCATATGCTCCGGATTTAACCTGTACGCGCACCTCCTGTGTCCCGTATCGGTTTCCATCTTCTGCCAGATTATCTTTCGTGATCTTTGTCACGACTGCTTTCTCATAGCTTTGCCCTTCCGTGGAAATCAGGGATACTTTTTCGAACTGGTTTCCTTTGACTAATAACAGTAGGAACCCCACCAGACAAAGGGTTCCCACTAAAACTTTTTTCCAGTTTTTCTTCATTATTATTTAGCTGCTTTCTTTACTGCTTTCTTTGTAACAGTAATCGTAATTGTTTTTCCTGCTGCCTGATACTGGCTGGTTGCTGCTGCCTTCACCGTAATTGTAACCTTTCCGGCCTTTTTTACGGTAACTTTTCCGTTCTTATCAATAGTTGCAATCTTTTTGTCGGAAGAGGTATAGGTAAGCGGTGTTTTTGCTTTTGCATTTAAGGAAAAGGCTTTGTCTCCTACGGTTTTTTTGTAAGAGTTCTTCGCCTGAATGGTCTGCTTTACCGCATCTTTTACGATCGTATATGTAGTAGATCCCTGTAACTGTTTTCTGGTCGTTGCATCATAAGTTGTTACAGAAAACTTTTTGTCCGTTACTTTTACGACGGAATAGGTTGGTGTCCAGGTCTGGCTTCTCTCAGAAATAAAGTCCTGTTTGGAAGCAATCAGGTTATAGAATTTTGAACCTGTTGCAGAGTTTGCCTCTAAATATACGGTTCCTTCCGGATTGGTAACGGTTCCGCCAACGGTCTTGTTTACGATTTCATAGCAGTTATTCTGTGCCTGATAATCACTGTCTTTTTCAGCTTCCTCTACAGATTTGTATCCATAAGTGCTGTAAGAAGTATGATCCTTTCCATCCCCCTCAAGCTGGAAGGTTCTGGAATAGGTATGATCATGTCCCTGCATCACCACATCAATCTTATACTTATCCATCAGTGGAGTAAGCTGTGTACGAAGCACCATACCATCGGAATCGGAATGGTCGTAACCACTGCCGTAAATATCCTGATGGAATACCACAATACGCCATTTGGCATCTTTATTCTCATTGATTGCTTTTTTCATGACATTCTCATGCGTTGCACAGTTATAGTTGTTTGTATCAAGAACAATGAACAGGACATTTCCATAACGATAATAGTAATCAGTTCCTGCCTTTGTCTTTCCATGTACATAATTGATATCAGTATCAGAAAAAGCATTTGGATTATTAAAATGCAGGCTGTACTGATTCGAAACACTGTCGTGGTTACCAATGGTCGTTGCTACCGGAAGGGAAGTCAGTGCCTCTGCCCCAAGATATCCTGCATATTCCCGCTCGTTGCTTCCGTAGTTCACCTGATCTCCTGCGGACACAAGAAAACTTACATCGGAATGATCCTCGAGTGCTTCATTTAATACGTTGTTCCAGTTATAGCTGTCATTTCTTGCTGCAAGATTTTTTTCCGGTGCAGAAGTTACAACATTTCCTGCATTTTCCATCTTTTCACTCTCACTGCTGATCTGACCTTTCGAAGCACCGATCTGCGGATCCCCGACATACAGGAAAGAAAATTCATCAAACGCCTGTGTGGTATAGTTTTGTGTATCCTGCCACTTTCCATCCTGAAATACCTGATAATAATAGCTGGTATTTTCTTTGAGCCCGCTTACGGTTACTTTATTGGAAAAATATTTTGTGGTATCTATGGTCACAGCTTCGGTCTGCGCTCCGGTGAACTCTGTCGCACCATCCATATTCTGTCTGGTAGAGATTCTCACCTTTGGAGTCTCAGCCGTTTTGCTGTACCATGCATAATTTAATTTTGTCTCGTCCGCACCCGGAGTCAGCGATACATGTTCATACTCACTGCTATAAGCAGCCCAGTTCTTTTTCCAGTTGCTCCAGTCTGTAGATTCCAGGGAAGCATCATTCCAGTGTTCCGTTGCTGCTGCAATCTTTGTCGGGATACCAGTGGCAAACATTCCTGCCAATACAGCGGTGGAGAGAACTCCTGCTGTAAGTTTCATCACATTTTTTCTCATAATTTTTTTGTTCTCCTTGTGAAATCTGTAAGATTTATTACAGGATTTATAATAAACGGGTTATGTAAGATGTACTATCCGTTTTCTGTAATCCTTTTGTAAAAACAAAAAGAGTGGATGCTTTGGGACATCCACTCCACATGCCGGCTATGCCATGCCGTTTACGGTTTTATATTTATAGAGCATCTCCGCATGATTCTGCTCTTCCACCTGAATATCTGCCAGAAGTTTGCGCACATCGGAATCTCCAAACGCAAAAACATCGGTATTATAAGTCCCGGACACCATTTTTTCAGAACCGATACTGTCCGTGGCAAGGAAATTATCGTTTTTCTTATCTTCCGGATTGGTCATGGAATCATATGTTGCCTTTGGCTCATACATCTTTCCATCCCTGTCATTGACGTTGCAGGACGGGACACTGCCTTTCATGACCTGTTCCAGAGATTCCACATGCTTCTGCTCCTTTTTTTCCAGATCGGCAAACAAATCCCGAAGTACCGGGTCTTTTGCTTCCTGTCCGTAACGTTTGTACTTCTCCACGCAGGACAGCTCCTGCGTGTGCAGATCCTCAATTGTAGCCATCTCTTTTTCTGTTAAAACCATGGTTTATACCTCTTTCTTTCCATAAAATAATCTTGTTGATTACAGAACATGAACACTCCGCAACCTTCTCCTCTAGTATCTGTAAAAAAATGCAACACATACCTGGTAAAATTTCGTCAAAAGGGCTTGAAACTTCTCACAACAGATTGTATAATTTCGTTTGTATTTTATACAATGTTTACAAAAAGGTGGATTATTTTATGGAAGAACGAGAAAAATTAAAATCCCGTCTGGGATTCATTCTCCTGTCAGCCGGATGTGCGATCGGAATCGGAAACGTATGGAAGTTTCCATACACTGCCGGACAGGGCGGAGGCGGTGCCTTTGTGCTGTTTTATCTGTTGTTTCTGATTATTCTCGGACTCCCGATCATGACGATGGAATTTGCGGTTGGACGTGCCAGCCAGAAAAGTCCGGTCAAAGCCTACCAGGCACTGGAAAAACCCGGACAGAAATGGCATATCCACGGGATTATCACATTGATCGGCTGCTATCTTCTTATGATGTTTTATACAACGGTCACCGGCTGGATGCTTCATTATTTTTATATGACGGTCACCGGACAGTTTCAGGGACTGGATGCCGACGGTGTCTCCGGACAGTTTACCACAATGCTGAGCAAACCTCTGACCATGGGCTTCTGGATGGTGGTAGTTGTTTGCGCCGGCGTATTTGTCTGCTCCCGTGGACTGCAGAACGGTCTGGAAAAAGTAACAAAGATCATGATGACTTCTTTGCTTATCATCATGATCATTCTGGCGGTCAACAGCTTTTTTATGGATGGTGCAAAAGAAGGCCTTGCCTTTTATCTGATCCCGGACTTTGAACGGATGAAACAGATCGGTATTGCAAAAACCATTACGGGTGCCATGAACCAGGCATTTTTCACGTTAAGCCTTGGAATCGGCGCGATGGCAATTTGGGGAAGTTATATCGGAAAGGAACGCTCTCTGCTTGGTGAATCGGTAAATATTGCCATTCTGGATACGTTTGTTGCTATCACCTCCGGACTTATCATTTTTCCGGCATGCTTTACGTTCCATGTTGACCAGACTTCCGGACCAAGCCTGATTTTTATCACCTTGCCGAATATTTTTAACCATATTCCGCTTGGCAGACTCTGGGGAAGCCTGTTCTTTTTGTTTATGTTTTTTGCAGCGTTTTCCACAATCCTGGCAGTATTTGAGAACATCATCTCCTGCGGTATGGAACTGACCGGATGCAGCCGCCAGAAATCCTGTGCCGTTAATCTGGTACTGATCATTGTACTCTCCCTGCCATGTGTACTCGGATACAATGTATGGAACTGGAAAGGTTTTTCAATCTTTGGCGGGTCTGTGCTTGACCTGGAAGATTTTCTGGTAAGCAACCTGTTCCTGCCTCTCGGTTCCCTGGTATATCTGCTGTTTTGCACAAGCCGCTACGGCTGGGGCTGGAAAAACTACACAACCGAAGCCAATACCGGAAAAGGATTAAAAATTAAAAACTGGATGCGCGGCTACATTACCTATATTCTGCCGCTGATTGTGCTTTTTATCTTTGGATTTGGCATTTATGATAAATTTTTTACAAACTAAGGAGGATTTCTTATGTATCACGCAAATGAATCACGTTACGAAACCATGAAATACCACCGCTGCGGCGACAGCGGACTGATGCTGCCGGAAGTATCTTTGGGCTTCTGGCACAATTTCGGAGATACCGGTGTTTATGAAAATATGAGACAGATGTGCTTTACGGCATTTGACCACGGGATCACACATTTTGATCTGGCAAACAACTATGGACCGCAGCCGGGCAGTGCGGAGGAAAATCTCGGGAAGATCCTTCGGGAAGAGCTTTCTTCCTACCGCGATGAACTGATCATCAGTTCCAAAGCCGGTTTTGACATGTGGCCGGGACCTTATGGAAACTGGGGCAGCCGCAAGTACCTGATTGCCAGCCTTGACCAGAGCTTAAAACGGCTCGGTCTGGACTATGTGGATATTTTCTATCACCACCGCATGGATCCGGATACGCCGCTGGAAGAAACCATGGGTGCACTCGACCAGATCGTGCGAAGCGGAAAAGCACTGTATGTCGGTCTGTCCAACTACGATGGGGAAACGATGAAACGCGCGGCTGCCATCTTAGAAGATCTGCACTGCCCGTTTATTATCAACCAGAATTCCTACAATATCTTTAACCGTACCATTGAAGAAAACGGTTTAAAACAGGCCGCAGCAGATGGGAAGAAAGGAATTATTTCTTTCAGCCCGCTCGCGCAGGGTATGCTGACCGACCGCTATCTAAACGGTATTCCAAAAGACAGCCGTGTCAACACGGACGGACGTTTCCTGCATGCGGATCAGTTTGATGAAAAGCGGATGGCAAGTATCCGGAGCCTGAATGAGATTGCGGCTGCCCGTGGTGAAAGCCTCGCACAGATGGCACTCAAATGGGTGATCCGGGACGGTGTGGTTACTTCCGTTCTGATCGGAGCTTCCCGCCCGGCACAGATTCTTGAAAATCTGAAAGTGTTAAACTCTGCTCCGTTTACGGAGGAAGAATTGGAAAAAATTGATCAGTGTGCACTTTCTCTCTAGGTAAAACAAAAACCCCGGATATTTATTTCCGGGGTTTTGTCTTTTCCTGCATCTGCTATTTGACTTTGACTTTTAATTTTAAAACTTTGGCCTTTCCATTGTTTAAGGTTACTGTCACGCGAATGGACGCAGTTCCTTTTTTGTTCGATTTTATGGTACCCTTCTTGTTTACAGATGCAATTTTTTTGTTATTGCTCTGATAAGAAATGCTTTTTACATTGTCCATATTTAAGGTGGCTGCCAGAGAAACCTTCTTTTGTTTTCCCTTCTTCACCTGAACGGTTTTATTCTTCAATGTAACCGTTTTTAATATTTTCGTTGTGACCTGATCCATATCTTTCTGATCCATAAGGACGTAATTCTTATTGGAATCTGCTGAAAAATTCACATTTCCGGCTTTTGTAACCGTATAACTCTTGTCGTTTACAAGGACATAGGCACCTGTCTTTTGATCTTTTGCACACACATACAGCTTATTTCCGGTCTGTATGTCTGCTGTATTTACGGTCAGTGTATAGCTTACGTTGCCAGCCGGATCGGTAACCTGGATCGTCACATCTGTGTGTTTTCCATCGTTTTCTTCCAGTATCTGATTTATCAGATCAGCGGTCACCGTTGTTTTGATGGCTTTATTTTTCCGGGTTCCGGTAACGGTTGCGGTTGGTGTATTTTGTCCGGCCGCGTTTCCATCGGACGGTGTTTGTGTACCAGCTGTATTTCCGTCAGACGGAGTTTCTACATCGGTTTTGTTTCCGTTGGATGGTGTTCCCCCTCCGGCTGTGTTACCACCCGAAGTATTTCCACCACCAGAACTTTCTCCGGAAGATGAGCCACCTCCGGTCGCTCCACCGCCTCCGGAAGATGAGCCGCCTCCGGTTGTTCCACTTCCTCCGGAAGATGAGCCGCCTCCGGCTGTTCCACCGCCTCCGGAAGATGAGCCGCCTCCGGTTGTTCCACTTCCTCCGGAAGATGAGCCGCCTCCGGTTGTTCCACCGCCTCCGGTGGAACTGTCCTCTTTGATTGTAACGGTCGCGGCTTCACTTGTCACTGTTTCGTAATAAGTCTGTCCATCCTTATCATCCGGCTCATATACTGCCTTAAACTGATAAGAACCGCCACGTTTTAAGCCTGATACAACCGTATCGGCTTCCCCATATACAAGTTTTTCCTGTGCCTTTATTATGGTTCCGTCCTGATAAAAAGAAATCGAACCAAGCGGAATACTGCCATTTCGAACTCCATCTACCTTTGCATACAGATGTACGGAATTACCGTTTTCTGTCTCTGCCGTAAGACGAATCGATGGTTTCGCCGCTGTAATGGTAAAGGTTCCGACTTTTTCCGCTATCACATCGTACTGGTTCCCAGTTACTTTAAACCAGACCTCATAGCTGCCCGGCTGCACCGGAACAACATTTTTCCCATCCTGCCGATAGAAAACTTCAGGCTTTACCTGCGAATCTACCGTCTGTCCGTTGTCCGTTCGGACTACATTTACCGTGGAAACAAAGCAGCTCTGTTTCAGCCCTGTGTATGCAGCTGTCTGCTGGATGGTATCATACTGCATCTTTACGGCAATTGGATTTACCGACACGGTTTCGTTTGCCTGGGAAGGAAGTGCCCTGTATTTTTCATTGGCTGCTCCTGCATAAGAAACTGTAATTGCATTTTCTCCCATATGAAATCCGTTTGCCTCTGAAACCGAAATCTTTATGGCTGCCACTCCGTTTTGAAGCGTGATGCCGGATACTTCATAAGGGGTCTGGTTAATGTATACCGAAAAACCAGCAGACGGCACGTTCTTTCCCTGTAAGTTGCTATCTGTATAGACCGTCTGCACGGTAAGATTCAGTTCATCCTGCATGGACACGGCCGTTGGTAATCCATTTATCGTAGTGGTTGTTTCCTTTGAAGTAGCCGTCGAACCGGATGTATCCGGATCTTTGTTTACAATCAGAATTACGTTCTGTTCGATCTGTTCATCTGCTGAAAATGGACGGATTGTGATATAGTAGGTTCCTTCTTTTACCGTAGAACTCTCAGCCGTGCGATAGCACATGGGTGTGATCGCATTCTTCTCTATTCCCGTTTCGAACATCAAATTAAAATTCGGAATACAAATAAAACTACCTTCATCATTCGTAACCGTCTCTGAAGAAAGTGTTTTCCCATTAAATGTCACTTCATATTGTAACGGAACATAGATTAACTCTTTATATGTCTCATCTGTTTCATCCGGCCAGCTCACGTCTGCCAGATATGACTTTCTACCTCCAGAAATCTCTGAAACCGTTGCGGTAATTACCGGATTATTTATGGTCATATTTTTTACCGCAACCGGTCCATCCCCTGACAACTCACTGGTTTTCCAGATTTCTCCATTTCCAGACGATGTCCGTTCCAGTGTCATTCCCGCCTGTCCGTCTGTCGGTGTAAAAGAAACCGCCGTATCCGCAGCCCTTCCAAGTTCCAGATAGGTGTGACCATACTCCGCAATTCCGGATTTTCCATTTCTTCCATTCAGGGTTTCAAATGTAAGTGCACCCGTAATGGTATCTGTAACTTTCAGCTTCTGTTCTTTTCCTAAGATCAGTCGGTTTCCTGCTGAATCCGCACTCACAATCGAATGTACCTGTGGAGTTTCCATCTGGGAAAGATCAATCGCACTTGCCCCTTCCAGCCTGACCGTACAGCTGTCCAACGCTGCCGGTGCAAATGTTCCACCGCCCTTTACTGTGAGGTTTCCTACTTTGCTTATACCTGGAATTCCGGTATAGGACTGGTCGGTATCTATGGTCAGAAATGTCTTCCCTGCGTGATTTTCAGATACTCCGTACACCTGTTTCGTGTCGGAACCGGTAAGTGAAATTTCCACATCGCCGGAAACCGTATATTGTCCATCCGCTGCCGGTGGATCCGGCTCCTGCGTGGAAAACCAGTCATCCTGATTTACATATGGTTCAATGGCACCGGATGCATAGATTTCCCCATTTTGCGTACCGGAAACGTGCGCAAGCACGATCTGTGTCTTACCGTCATATGTTCCGTTCATGGAACCGGCATAAATATTTCCCAGATTGGTACCACCACCCGTAATCAGAATCTGTGCCTCTGATCCCGGATGATTCCCCATATTCTTTCCATTCTCATAAAGGGATCCGCCAAAGATATCTACATAGCGGAATCCGCTGTCGCACATAACATTCTCAAGAACAAGTTTATGCCCATTTGCAAAAATTGCATCGTGCAGACGATTGGAAAACCGCAGCGTAATGTTTTTAAATGTCACATCCGTATTCAGGATAAATCCCCCCTTACGGTTGGAAAAAGTATTTCCATTTCCATTGACGGTCACGCTTTTATCAAAAATAAACGGTTCCGCAGCCTCGGCATTTAAAAAAGCACCACTTCCCAAAATTGAGATTTCATCCCCATTGCCGGCAGCCGCATAGGCATCCTCAAATAAATTGTAGGGATTTCCATAGCTTCCATCTCCAGAATGGGTAGAATTTCCATCTTTAAATTCCGTATAGATCGTTCTTGCCGCTGTCTGCACAGCCTCCTGCGCCTTTACCGGCACGACAGGCTGCACGGTAATACACATGGTGAGCACGATAAAAAATGCCCATAGACGTTTTGCTACATTGTCTGGTTTCATCTGATTGTTCTTTTTCATCCATTTCTCCTGATAATAAGAACAGGGGGATGAGTCAAAAACTCATTCCCCTGTCACTTCATTGATAGTCTCTACCATCATCCTAACATGGTTTCCTATCATCGTCAACAAATTTATGACCTGTTTTTATACCTTGAAAATTGCAAAGTTTAATTCTACCATCCATTTATACAGTGGAATTCTCTTCT
>ERZ1026878.570-NODE-570-length-27698-cov-9.527114_pt1 | contig 27698 bp, 24 predicted proteins | sample MGYA00380169_ERZ1026878 | MGnify/ENA primary metagenome ERZ1026878 (study PRJEB33269, sample SAMEA4719805) | human gut metagenome | biome: human-associated habitat; feature: organic feature; material: feces | place: Cameroon | collected 2013-10 ...
CTTGTCAAAGGCTCGCGTTTTGCGTAATATTCGCGCCCTATTGTGAATATTTATAGCGCACTCTGATTCATACGAGGACGTGCGCGGAAGCGGAGTTTATATGTACGCGGTTTTCCAAAGTGGTGGTAAACAACACCGAGTAAGCGAAGGTCAGACCGTTCGCCTGGAAAAGCTGGACATCGCAACTGGCGAATCTGTTGAGTTCGCAGAAGTTCTGATGATCGCAAACGGTGAAGAAGTCAAAATCGGCGTTCCTTTCGTTGATGGCGGCGTTATCAAAGCTGAAGTTGTTGCACACGGTCGTGGCGAGAAAGTTAAAATCGTTAAGTTTCGTCGTCGTAAGCACTACCGTAAGCAGCAGGGCCACCGTCAGTGGTTCACTGATGTGAAAATTACTGGCATCAGCGCCTAAGACCTGAGGAGAGATTTAAATGGCACATAAAAAGGCTGGCGGCTCCACACGTAACGGTCGCGATTCAGAAGCTAAACGCCTGGGCGTTAAGCGTTTCGGTGGCGAATCCGTTCTGGCGGGTAGCATCATCGTTCGTCAACGTGGTACCAAATTCCACGCTGGCAACAACGTAGGTTGCGGTCGTGACCACACTCTGTTTGCTAAAGCAGACGGTAAAGTGAAATTTGAAGTTAAAGGCCCGAACAACCGTAAATACATCAGCATCGTTGCTGAGTAAGGTTTTCTCGGTCCGGTAACGGATTAAAGCCCCGCAACCTGTTGCGGGGCTTTTTACATTGGAAACCCGGTAATTTTTTCTGTAGGGAAAACGGGCATGAAGCAGCAGGCCGGCATAGGTATTCTTTTGGCGCTCACTACCGCAATGTGCTGGGGTGCGCTGCCAATTGCAATGAAGCAGGTACTGGAAGTGATGGAGCCGCCTACGGTGGTCTTTTATCGCTTTCTGATGGCAAGTATCGGCCTCGGGGCGATTCTGGCTGTCAAAGGTAAGCTTCCTCCGCTGCGACTCTTCCGAAAACCGCGCTGGCTGGTGTTACTGGCTATCGCGACAGGTGGACTGTTTGGGAATTTCATCCTGTTCAGTTCTTCCCTGCAATATCTTAGCCCTACGGCGTCACAGGTGATTGGTCAGCTTTCACCCGTGGGCATGATGGTCGCCAGCGTCTTTATCCTCAAGGAGAAGATGCGCGGTACGCAGATTATCGGGGCGAGCATGCTGCTATGCGGTCTGGTGATGTTCTTCAACACCAGTCTGATCGAGATTTTTACCCGGCTGACCGATTACACCTGGGGTGTGATCTTCGGTGTAGGGGCAGCAACGGTCTGGGTGAGCTATGGTGTCGCGCAAAAGGTGTTATTGCGTCGTCTTGCCTCACAGCAGATCCTCTTTTTGCTGTACACTTTGTGTACACTGGCGTTGTTGCCGTTAGCGAAGCCGGGGGTAATCACCGAGCTTAGCGACTGGCAACTGGCGTGCCTCATTTTTTGTGGGCTGAACACGCTGGTTGGTTATGGCGCGCTGGCCGAAGCAATGGCGCGCTGGCAGGCAGCACAGGTGAGCGCATTAATTACGCTTACTCCGCTGTTTACGCTGTTATTTTCAGATTTGTTATCAATGGCCTGGCCCGATGTCTTCGTCAGACCGATGCTCAACCTGTTGGGCTATCTCGGTGCGTTTGTCGTGGTTGCGGGCGCGATGTATTCCGCCATTGGTCATCGTCTTTGGGGACGTTGGCGCAAAAATGAAGCGGTTGTAGTAGTCCCCCGCTCAGGCGAATGAGTTACGGAGTGTAAAATGAAGTTTGTTGATGAAGCGACGATCCTTGTCGTGGCTGGTGATGGCGGCAACGGTTGCGTGAGCTTCCGCCGTGAAAAGTATATCCCTCGTGGCGGCCCTGACGGCGGCGACGGCGGGGATGGTGGTGACGTGTGGCTGGAGGCGGATGAGAACCTCAACACGCTGATCGACTACCGTTTTGAAAAATCCTTCCGCGCTGAACGTGGTCAGAACGGCCAGAGCCGTGACTGTACCGGTAAACGCGGAAAAGACGTCACCATTAAGGTGCCTGTCGGTACGCGTGTGATTGACCAGGGGACCGGTGAAACCATGGGTGACATGACCAAACACGGTCAGCGCCTGATGGTCGCTAAAGGTGGCTGGCACGGTCTGGGCAACAGCCGTTTTAAATCATCTGTTAACCGTACGCCACGTCAGAAAACCATGGGTACGCCGGGCGATAAGCGCGATCTGCAGCTGGAGCTGATGCTTCTGGCAGACGTGGGCATGCTCGGGATGCCAAACGCGGGTAAATCGACGTTTATTCGTGCCGTCTCTGCTGCGAAACCAAAAGTGGCGGACTATCCGTTTACGACCCTGGTGCCAAGCCTTGGCGTTGTTCGTATGGATAACGAGAAGAGTTTCGTGGTTGCCGATATTCCGGGTCTGATTGAAGGCGCAGCGGAAGGTGCCGGTCTGGGTATCCGCTTCCTGAAACACCTTGAGCGTTGCCGCGTCCTGCTGCACCTGATCGATATCGATCCAATTGATGGTTCCGATCCGGTAGAAAATGCCCGTATCATCGTCGGCGAGCTGGAGAAATACAGCGAAAAACTGGCGAACAAACCGCGCTGGCTGGTCTTTAACAAAATTGACCTGATGGATAAAGCCGAAGCGGAAGCAAAAGCGAAAGCCATTGCTGAAGCGATGGGCTGGGAAGATAAATACTATCTTATCTCCGCCGCAAGCCAGGTTGGCGTGAAAGATCTGTGCTGGGATGTGATGACCTTCATCATCGAGAACCCAGTTGTTCAGGCGGAAGAAGCCAAACAGCCAGAAAAAGTCGAATTCATGTGGGATGACTACCACCGCCAGCAGCTCGAAGAGCTGGAAGCGGAAGAGGATGATGAAGACTGGGACGATGACTGGGATGAAGACGACGAAGAAGGCGTCGAGTTCATCTACAAGCACTAATCGTCGTGAAAGGCCCCTGTCGATTCAGGGGCTTTTTTTATTCTAACGTTGCAGGCAGCCAGCAGCTGGCAATGAGACCGCCTTTCTCGCCATTCTCCAGCGTCAGTTTTCCATGATGAAGTTGCAGGATACGCTGCACGATGCTCAGGCCCAGGCCACTGCCACCATAGCGTTGGTCGAGACGGCGGAACGGTTCTGTGATTGACTGTCGGTGCGCTTCATCGATACCGGGCCCCTGATCGATAACGCTGACCAGCGTTCCGCCGCCCTGCTCGGATAATGTCACTGTGATGGTTGTCCCGGCAGGGCTGTAACGTCCGGCATTTTCAAGCAGGTTGCGCAGCATAAGACGCAGAAGCACAGCGTCTCCCTGCACCGTGAGCGCGCTTTTAGCCGGCCAAATAACCGTATGCTCTTTGGCTTCATGCTCAAGGCCAAGCGGCGTAATAATCGTGTCTGTCCAGTTCACCGTCTCGTAGTGACCGCTAGCCATCGCCTGCCCGGCGCGCGCCAGCATCAGCAACTGTTCAATCGTGTGCATCAACTGATCGATACGGGTTATCAATGTCGCGGCCTGCGGCGCGCCTGACTGCGCCATAAGTTCCAGATGCAGCCTGATCCCGGCGAGGGGCGTTCGCAGCTCGTGTGCGGCGTCGGCGGTAAACAGCCTCTCCTGTTGAATGGTGTGATCCAGCCGGGCAAGCAGCTGATTGAGAGAGGTGGTGACGGCGCCAATCTCTTCCATGTCAGAGTACATCGGAAGCGGGGTCAGGTTATCCGCCGAACGATTCGCCAGACTGACACGCAGTTTATTCAGGGGCCGGGTTATCCAGGTGACGGCCCAGAAGGAGAAGAACAGGGTGAAGCCGACCATCACCAGGGAAGGGACCAGCAGCGAGGCAATCGCTTCACGGATCTCTTTCTCGACATGGTTATTACGTGACTTGGCAGACAATGTTTCATTGACCAGAAAACCAATCTGCTCGCGGCTTTCATGCCAGAGCCAGATCACGCTGATCAGCTGGAAAAACAACAGTATCACCGCCAGCAGAACCATTAACCGCCGACGCATGCTGTTCATTTCTGACTCTCCAGACGGTAGCCCACGCCGCGGACGGTTTTGATCCTGTCTTTCCCGAGCTTACGACGCAGATTATGGATATGAACCTCAAGGGTATTCGACCCCGGATCGTCCTGCCAGGAGTAGATATCCTGCTGGAGGGTTTCACGGTGCACCGTCTGTCCGCTGCGCATAATCAGACGCGTAAGCAGGGCAAACTCTTTGGGCGTGACTTCTACCGGCTGGGACTGGCGCAGGACCTGCTGGGTTTGCAGATTCAGCGTGATATCGCCGTCGGTGAGTAAGTTATCACTGTGTCCCTGATAACGGCGGATTAGGGCCCGGACGCGCGCCTGCAACTCTGCCAGAGCAAAGGGCTTCACCAGATAATCATCGGCCCCAGCATCAAGGCCGGTAATACGATCTTCAATGGCATCGCGTGCCGTCAGGATCAACACCGGATTAGCGATGCCGCGGCGACGCCACTGGGTGAGCAGCGTCGCGCCGTCTTTATCCGGTAAACCTAAATCGAGGATCACCAGACTGTATTCGCCGCTCTGGATCAGGGCATCGGCCTCCGCCGCCGTGGCGGCGCAGTCGAGGGCATATCCTTCACTGGCCAGCGCAAGCGCCAGCCCTTCCTGTAATAACAGATCGTCTTCAACTATAAGGAGTTTCATCTCTGTTTGTGCGGTCCTGTATCCTTGTGATGACATGATTATGGCAGAAAGTGCTGTACTGGCGCACGTACGTTTTTTGCATCCTGAATCTTAATAAAATCCTAATTAAATCGAATTGGATAGTGGATGCATAAACCGCCAGATATAATGTTAGTCTTTTTTCTGAGACTATTGTTATCATTAGTGTACAGCGATAAACGAGTGAGAAAATGGAACCTCTCTATTTATTAGCGCTTTCAGTAATTTTTAATATTATTGCAGTATTTGTTTATCGGTATAAATCTCAACGAAATGCTTACATTTCGGTACTGATTTTTGTATTGACTGTTGGCGCTGTTTTTCTTAATGGTTTTTGGGCTGTTTGCCAGTATTTTACCGGCGATGGGGTCAATGAATCTGTTATTTATACGCTAACGACAACGATGGAAGGCGGGGAAATAAATAACTACATTTGGCCGTCAATAATGGCAATATTACTGTGTGTGGCGGCTGTTGTTATTATTCATAGGGTTTTATTCAGCGCAGAAGAAGGTAAACAACAAAATTGGACTTATGCTTTTTTATCCACTTCTTGTAGTGTACTGGCGCTGCTAGTTTCACCCGTTCTTTCGCAACTTAGCGGCACGATGATATTATCAAAGAAAGTGGATGGTTCAGATTTTAATGAGTATTATTTTAATGAACCCAGTAAAATTGAACAACCTAAGCTCAATTTGGTGTACATTTATGCTGAAAGTCTTGAGCGTACCTATTTCGATGAAAAAATCTTTCCGGGCTTGTTACCAGATTTAAAAAAATTAAGAGAAAATAGCATCGATTTTTCTAATACATCACAAATGCCTGCCACGGACTTTACCATCGCGGGTATTGTTGCTTCGCAATGTGGATTGCCATTATTCAAACCCACAGCGTTTAATGGTCAAAATACCGTAGGTACGTTCTACCCGGAGAGTCATTGTCTGGGGGATATACTGAGTGCATCAGGTTATGAGACCTATTTTTATCAAGGTGCAAATCTTCATTTTGCTGACAAAGATGCTTTTTTCAACGTGCATGGCATAAAGCATACATGGGGGTTAACGGAATCAGGCCTGAAGGATAATTTTGATCTACAAAATAACTGGGGGCTCTATGATAACCTGGTGCTGGACAAAGCCTGGGAAAAATTTAGTGAGCTTTCCGCTTCCGGACAGCGTTTTGCTCTGTTTACACTGACGGTCGATACGCATCCTCCGAAGGGGTATATCTCACCCGGATGTCGTCAGAAAAATTACACCATTGATGGTCGTTCTGTTGAAGCATTAAGCGCGGTGCTTTGCAGCCAGGAAAATATCTCGCGGTTTGTACAAAAGATTCAGTTGTCCCCCTGGGCCAAAAATACGCTGATTGTTCTGTCATCGGATCATCTGGCCATGCCCAGTACAGCGGTTTCTGTTGATTATCTCAACAAACTTGAGCGTCGTAATCTGTTTTTCATCCTCACGCCGCAGGTGAACTCTGTCCTGAAATCGCAGCCAAGAAGTACTCTTGATAATGGGGCAACCGTGCTGGATCTGCTGGGTGGCGAAAAGAGAATAGGTCTGGGGCGGAGTTCAGTCAGCGAAAAATCGCTCTCAGAAAGTATGCCTGATTTCAGAATGAAATTGTTTGCATGGGCTGACAGCATACGTGGACTTTGGGGAATGCCCGAACACATCGACGATTTTACGATCAATACACAAAAAAAGGAGATTACGTTTAGTGGCCACACTTTTAGCTTGCCAATTCTGATAGACATAAAAGCGGATCAAGTACTGCCCGTCATTGATGATGGCAGCCGAAATATCTCGCTGAGGCAATCACTGGCATTTTTTCCCGAAGGTGAGCGGTTTGTCTGGGTGGATAAATGTTTTCGTCCTGCAACTATCTGGCGGAACGAGTTCGTGCTTTCTGAAGCCTGGTGCGTTACCCAGGGTAAGGCCGGAGGAAAAATCACCGTCGATAAAGTGGACAGTGAGGTATATGAAGGCAAGGTAAGCATTGATGATAGTCCAACAGATACTGTGCGCTATCAACGTGAGCAGGGGCTGATGAAAATAAGTCCCGATGACATTCGTTATGTCTCGAATACATTCAAATTTGCCTTAGACGGAAGACCCATCTTTATCGAAAACATGATGGGAGTCGGTCGCCAGGAATCCTGGGGTCGTTGGTCAGATGCATTGACTTCGCCTTCAGTCATGCTGCTGTATAAATTGCCGTTCCCTCACGAATTTAATGTTGAGATTGAAGCGAAAGCCTATGAAAAAAATGTCAATGCTCCCGTAGCCATAACAATTGGTGAACAGACGCAGTACGCGCGTTTTGGCGAGAAGGCAACCAGGGTTACGCTTCATTACACAGGGGATCTTTATTCGCGTTTGCTGACCATTACCCCGCCAGAGCCCACGCTTAGCCGAGAGGGAAGCATATTAGGACAAAGCTTTACTTCACCTGCGAGGAAGATAGGTATCGGGTTAAGTGAAGTGAAGATTACGCCAGTGATTCAGATCACTGATAAGACGTAACGGCGGGTGATGGCCTACAATTCATTGTAGGCCATCACGAACATCAATTGTTCTGGTAAATATCTTTATAAAGCCTGCTTTCGAAGCGAACCAGTGGAATACGACGGTTGCGCTGGTCGGTCGGTTCGACGGCATAGCCGGAAAGATACTGCACGAATGCCATGCGCTGTCCGCTGGCGGTAGTGATGAAGCCTGCAAGGTTGTATACCCCTTGCAGTGAACCTGTTTTGGCTGACACTTTACCATCAACGCCGGCAGCGTGAAGGCCAGCCCGGTATTGAAGTGAACCGTCATGCCCGGCGAGCGGCAGCATCGAGATAAAGTTTAGCTCAGTGTCATGTTGAGCAATGTACTGAAGCACTTGCATCATGGTTGCCGGGGCGATCAAATTGTGTCGCGATAACCCGGAGCCATCGACAGCGATAGTATTACCCAGGTCGATTCCCGCCTGCTGACGTAAGATCTGACGGACTGCATCGGAACCTGCACGCCAGGTTCCAGGAACGCCAAAGCGCGCGTGACCAATCATGCGGAACACCGTGTCAGCGATCATATTGTCAGACTTCTTCAGCATGATCCTTAGCAGATCGTGCAACGGTTCAGACTGTTTGCTGGCGATAACCGTGCCGGGTTGGTTAACCTGCGTCTGGCGCAGCAGGGTACCGGTATAGGTGATCCCTGCCTGTTTCAGTTCGTCCTTAAGAATGGCGCCTGCGTAGCTTGCGCCATCCTGGATGGCGAAGGCCAGCGGTAATGGATCGGCACGCTGCGTCAGGCAGCCGGTAAGCGTGAAGCGATTAAGATCGCCGGGCACCACATCCAGTTCGCAATACTGTGCATCCGGAGAGCCCTTGGCCAGCGTGCGGACCTGGCTGAACATCGTGACCGGGTAATAAGACGCCACGCGGATAAACGCTAAATCATCCGGTTTGGGGGCGCTGTAAAGTGAAACCGAGAAGCAGTTTCGGTCAACAATCGCGGCGGCGGGTGGGGCGCTAAAGCATTGCGTCATGTCATTCCACGGCCAGCCGGGGGCTTTATCGTGGCTGGCAAAAATGGAGGTGTCGATCAGTACGTCGCCATCAATCTTCTGCACGCCCGATTTTTTCAGCACCGCCACCATATTGCGAATATCCTGGCGTTTAAAGGTCGGATCGCCGCCAAAACGGGCGATCAGATCGCCTTTCAGCTCGCCATTTTCGACCTTGCCTTTGGTCTCAAGCGTGGTGGTAAAGCGGAAGTCAGGACCAAGCTGAAGGAGGGCGGCAAGCGCAGTGATCACCTTCTGGGTGCTGGCAGGCAGGGCCATCTGTTGACTATGGTAGTCAATCTCCGGCGTCTGCGCCCCGACCTTTTGCACCATCAAGGCAAGGTTGGCACCTGCGGGCAGTTGATTAATATACTCATCAACATTCGCGGCCTGAACGCTGAACGTTATACTGGTAGTCAATCCGATGATAAATCTGGAAAATCGCATAATCTCGCGCTAACAACCCGAAAACAAACCGTCATACTACGGTGCATGGCACTGCAAAGTAAACGATGACCCATAGTGAACTTCGCGGTAAAATGCGTATCAAATTGAAAATTGCTGCTGACCTGGGGCGTTGCTCCCGGGTCGGTTTTCTTTTTGCTTCTGGCCTGCTCTTGAGGGCCGGGGCAGGGAACACTGCTCCCAACAGGAATGTTTAAGAGGTATAACAAATGCAAGCTATTCCGATGACCTTACGTGGTGCCGAAAAACTGCGCGAAGAGCTGGATTTCCTGAAATCCGTTCGCCGCCCTGAAATCATCGCCGCTATCGCGGAAGCGCGTGAGCATGGCGACCTGAAAGAGAATGCTGAATACCACGCGGCGCGTGAGCAGCAGGGTTTCTGTGAAGGGCGTATTAAAGATATCGAAGCGAAGCTGTCGAATGCGCAGGTTATCGATATTACCAAAATGCCAAACAATGGCCGCGTGATCTTCGGCTCAACGGTTACCGTGCTGAACCTGGATACCGACGAAGAGCAAACGTATCGTATCGTGGGTGACGATGAAGCCGACTTCAAACAGAACCTGATTTCGGTGAACTCACCCATTGCTCGCGGCCTGATTGGCAAAGAGCAGGATGATGTTGTCACCATCCGCACCCCTGGCGGTGAAGTGGAATACGAAATTATCAAGGTTGAGTACCTGTAATTCGCCTCTCTGCAAAGATGTTGATACATTGTAAAGAAAGGAAAAAGGCCGCATAGCGGCCTTTTAACAACTCAAGGAGCATGGCATTTTGCTCACCTGCTGACAGAAATCCCTCGTTTAACACAGAAAATGTGTTTGATTCAGGATATCCTTAGCGTGGCAGCGAGATTTTACGCTCTTTAGATGGGCGATAGAGCACCAGCGTTTTACCGATGACCTGTACATTACAGGCGCCGGTTTCGCGCACGATGGCTTCCACGATCAGGTTTTTAGTGTCTCTGTCTTCAGAGGCGATTTTCACCTTGATCAGCTCGTGGTGTTCCAGCGCTTGTTCAATCTCGGCAAGCACCCCTTCGGTCAAACCATTGTTGCCAAGCATCACTACAGGCTTGAGCGGATGTGCCAGACCTTTAAGGTGCTGTTTTTGTTTAGTACTCAGATTCATCGTATATTTTTGCTTACGTTGGGATTGAAAACGGTTCATTCTACCGCCATCTCCCTTATATCGCCAAATAGCTGCGTAGAAATTTACGTCACAGGCAAGCAACGATGAACCAGGACGGAAATGTTAAATGACAGGTAAAAAGCGTTCTGCCAGCTCCAGCCGCTGGCTTCAGGAACACTTTAGCGATAAATATGTTCGACAGGCACAGAAAAAGGGGTTGCGTTCCCGTGCCTGGTTTAAACTTGATGAAATACAGCAAAGTGACAAACTTTTTAAGCCGGGGATGACGGTTGTCGACCTCGGAGCAGCACCTGGCGGATGGTCCCAGTATGCGGTAACGCAGATCGGCGGAACGGGCCGAATCATCGCGTGCGATCTTTTACCAATGGATCCCATCGTCGGTGTCGACTTCCTTCAGGGCGACTTTCGTGATGAATTAGTGCTGAAAGCGTTACTTGATCGTGTAGGTGACAGTAAGATCCAGGTTGTCATGTCAGATATGGCACCAAATATGTGTGGAACACCGGCGGTGGATATCCCCCGCGCCATGTATCTGGTGGAGCTAGCGTTAGAAATGTGTCGTGATGTACTAGCGCCTGGTGGTAGTTTTGTTGTGAAGGTGTTTCAGGGCGAAGGTTTCGAGGAGTATCTTAAGGAAATTCGCTCCCTGTTTGCGAAGGTCAAAGTTCGTAAGCCGGACTCTTCCCGGGCCCGTTCCCGTGAAGTGTATATTGTAGCGACCGGGCGAAAATGATAACCGGTAGATTTCAGGCGAAAGTTTGAATGAAACTGGATATAGAGTATCCTGACGCTGTTTTTAACACAGTTGTAATATGAGGTTAATCCCTTGAGTGACATGGCGAAAAACCTAATACTCTGGCTGGTCATTGCCGTTGTGCTGATGTCAGTATTCCAGAGCTTTGGGCCCAGCGAGTCGAATGGCCGCAAGGTGGATTATTCTACCTTCCTGCAGGAGGTCAATCAGGACCAGGTTCGCGAAGCGCGTATCAACGGACGTGAGATCAACGTTACCAAGAAAGATAGTAACCGTTACACGACTTACATCCCGGTGAACGATCCTAAGCTGCTTGATAATCTTCTGACCAAAAACGTCAAAGTTGTAGGCGAGCCGCCAGAAGAACCAAGCCTGCTGGCTTCTATCTTCATTTCCTGGTTCCCGATGCTGCTTCTTATCGGCGTCTGGATCTTCTTTATGCGCCAGATGCAGGGCGGCGGTGGCAAAGGTGCCATGTCGTTCGGTAAGAGCAAAGCGCGTATGCTGACGGAAGATCAGATCAAGACCACGTTTGCTGACGTCGCCGGTTGTGACGAAGCGAAAGAAGAAGTGGGTGAACTGGTTGAATACCTGCGCGAGCCGAGCCGTTTCCAGAAACTGGGCGGTAAGATCCCGAAAGGCGTTCTGATGGTTGGTCCTCCGGGTACCGGTAAAACCCTGCTGGCGAAAGCCATCGCGGGTGAAGCGAAGGTGCCATTCTTTACTATTTCAGGTTCTGACTTCGTCGAAATGTTCGTGGGTGTTGGTGCATCTCGTGTGCGTGACATGTTCGAGCAGGCTAAGAAGGCAGCACCGTGCATTATCTTCATCGATGAAATCGACGCCGTTGGCCGCCAGCGTGGCGCGGGCCTGGGCGGTGGTCACGATGAACGTGAACAGACCCTGAACCAGATGCTGGTTGAGATGGACGGCTTCGAAGGTAACGAAGGTATCATCGTTATCGCGGCGACTAACCGTCCGGACGTTCTTGACCCTGCGCTGCTGCGTCCAGGCCGTTTCGACCGTCAGGTTGTTGTCGGTCTGCCGGATGTTCGCGGTCGTGAACAGATTCTGAAAGTCCATATGCGTCGCGTACCGCTGGCACCAGATATCGATGCGGCAATTATTGCGCGCGGTACCCCGGGCTTCTCCGGTGCGGACCTGGCTAACCTGGTCAACGAAGCTGCACTGTTTGCCGCTCGCGGTAACAAGCGCGTGGTGTCGATGGTGGAGTTCGAGAAAGCGAAAGACAAAATCATGATGGGTGCCGAACGTCGCTCCATGGTGATGACGGAAGCGCAGAAAGAGTCCACTGCATACCACGAAGCAGGCCACGCGATTATCGGTCGCCTGGTGCCGGAACACGATCCGGTGCATAAAGTGACGATTATTCCACGCGGGCGTGCGCTGGGTGTGACCTTCTTCCTGCCTGAAGGCGACGCGATCAGCGCCAGCCGTCAGAAACTGGAAAGCCAGATTTCGACCCTGTACGGTGGTCGTCTGGCGGAAGAGATCATCTACGGGCCAGAACATGTTTCTACCGGTGCGTCCAACGACATTAAAGTCGCGACAAATCTGGCGCGTAACATGGTGACTCAGTGGGGCTTCTCCGACAAACTCGGTCCGCTGCTGTATGCAGAGGAAGAGGGTGAAGTGTTCCTGGGCCGCTCCGTGGCGAAAGCGAAACATATGTCCGATGAAACAGCTCGTATCATCGACCAGGAAGTGAAAGCGCTGATTGAACGTAACTATGGTCGCGCACGTCAGATCCTGAACGACAATATGGACATCCTGCATTCGATGAAAGATGCACTCATGAAATATGAGACCATCGATGCTCCGCAGATTGACGACCTGATGGCTCGCCGCGAAGTGCGTCCGCCAGCAGGCTGGGAAGACCCAGGCGCTTCCAACAATTCTGACAACAATGGCACTCCGCGTGCGCCGCGTCCGGTTGATGAACCGCGTACGCCGAACCCGGGCAACACCATGTCAGAACAGTTGGGCGATAAGTAAGTCACTGCTGTTGAAATGTTTGTCTGTACCTCAAACCCTGGAGCTTGCTCCGGGGTTTTTCTTTTCTGTTAAACCACACTAATACCAGGGATTTAGACATGAAACTATTCGCCCAGGACTCGCATCTCGATCTTTCACATCCTCATGTGATGGGGATCCTGAATGTTACCCCTGACTCCTTCTCAGATGGCGGCACGCATAACACCCTGATCGAGGCGGTTAAGCACGCCAATTTAATGATCAACGCGGGTGCCACCATTATTGACGTTGGCGGTGAGTCGACACGACCTGGTGCGGCAGATGTTTCGGTGGAAGAAGAGCTGGCACGCGTGGTGCCGGTGGTTGAAGCCATCGCCCAGCGCTTTGAGGTATGGATCTCCGTCGATACCTCCAAACCTGAGGTGATTCGGGAAGTGGCGAGAGTGGGTGCTCACATTATTAATGATATTCGTTCACTGACAGAGCCAGGGGCGATTGAAGCGGCCGCGGAAACCGGGCTGCCGGTGTGTCTGATGCACATGCAGGGTCAGCCGAAAACGATGCAGGATGCGCCGAAGTATGACGACGTCTTTGCGGATGTAAATCGCTTCTTTATTGAGCACATCGCACGCTGTGAACGTGCGGGCATCCCAAAAGAGAAATTGCTGCTCGACCCGGGGTTCGGTTTCGGTAAAAATCTCTCACACAATTATGCGCTGCTTGCACGCTTATCAGAGTTTCATCATTTCGGCCTGCCGCTGCTGGTGGGTATGTCGAGAAAGTCGATGATTGGGCAGTTGCTTAATGTCGGTCCGAGTGAGCGCCTGAGCGGGAGTCTGGCCTGCGCGGTGATTGCGGCGATGCAGGGGGCGCACATTATTCGTGTCCATGACGTCAAAGAAACAGTAGAAGCCATGCGTGTGGTGGAAGCCACACTGGCAGCGAAGGAAAACAAACGCTATGAGTAATCGTAAATATTTTGGTACCGATGGTATCCGTGGCCGGGTAGGCGATGCGCCAATCACCCCTGACTTTGTCCTGAAGCTTGGCTGGGCCGCTGGCAAGGTACTGGCACGTCATGGTTCCCGTAAGATCATTATCGGTAAAGATACCCGTATTTCGGGTTATATGCTGGAGTCTGCGCTGGAAGCCGGTCTGGCGGCTGCAGGTCTTTCTGCCTCCTTTACTGGGCCAATGCCAACGCCTGCTGTCGCGTATCTGACCCGCACCTTCCGCGCGGAAGCGGGGATTGTCATTTCTGCTTCTCACAACCCGTTCTATGACAACGGCATCAAATTCTTCTCTATCGATGGCACCAAGCTGCCGGACGAAGTGGAAGAAGCCATTGAAGCCGAGATGGAAAAAGAGATCACCTGTGTAGATTCCGCTGAGCTGGGGAAAGCGAACCGTATTGTCGATGCAGCGGGTCGTTACATTGAATTTTGCAAAGGTACGTTCCCGAACGAGCTGAGCCTGGCGCACCTCAAAATTGTGGTGGACTGTGCAAACGGTGCGACCTATCACATCGCTCCGAATGTCTTCCGCGAGCTGGGTGCGAAAGTGATCGCTATCGGTTGTGAGCCGGATGGTCTGAACATTAACGAACAGGTCGGTGCGACGGACGTTCGTGCCCTGCAGGCGCGCGTGCTGGCGGAGAAAGCCGATCTGGGTATTGCGCTGGACGGTGACGGTGATCGTGTGATCATGGTCGACCACGAAGGGAATAAAGTCGACGGCGACCAGATCCTGTATATCATCGCGCGTGAAGGTCTGCGTCAGGGTCAGCTGCGCGGCGGCGCGGTGGGGACCCTGATGAGTAACATGGGTCTGGAACTGGCGCTGAAACAGCTTGGGATCCCGTTTGTCCGCGCGAAAGTGGGCGACCGCTATGTGCTGGAGAAACTTCAGGAGAAGGGCTGGCGTATCGGTGCTGAAAACTCCGGCCACGTGATCCTGCTGGACAAAACGACCACCGGTGACGGTATCGTGGCCGCGCTGCAGGTCGTTGCCGCCATGGCACGTAACCATATGACCCTGCAGGATCTCTGCAGCGGCATGAAGATGTTCCCGCAGGTGCTGGTAAACGTGCGCTTCACCGCCGGCAAAGGCGATCCGCTGGAAAGTGAAAATGTGAAAGCGGTAATGGCTGAGGTTGAAGCCGCGCTTGGCAGCCGTGGGCGCGTTCTGCTGCGTAAGTCTGGTACTGAACCGCTGATCCGCGTGATGGTAGAGGGCGAAGACGAAGCGCAGGTGACGGAATTTGCGCACCGTATTGCGGATGCCGTAAAGGCGGTTTAAACAGCCCGCAGCGGCGAACTGATAAACCCTAAAAAACGTTGTTACGTTTCAATGCAAAACGCCTGGTGGTCATTCACCGGGCGTTTTGTTTTTTATCTGGCAGAGCAAAAAAATAGCTAAGTACGGCTAATTATTTGATTTTGAATGATATTCGTAACAAAACGGATGAATATTTTTATTTAAAAATACATGGGTTGTTATTTGTAATGTCATTTCATGTTAATGAAAAATTAAATAAGTGCCCGTCAGATGTCTCTTATTTCGCTGGATTAATTATTAAGAATGATCTTTCGTTATTGTTCAATAACAATATGGCATTAAATTTTTAAGCTAAATATAAATGTATTCTTAGTTTTTTTGTGTTTGGTTGTGTCAGTTTTTTTCTGAGTGAATAATGCCAGTGCTGCAGGGCAATACACCTGCGACATAACATGGATTAATAAGGGCATATAAATGAATACATTGATATTAGATTTAAAAGGGAATGTGGCTCGCAAAGTCGCACAGGTAAAAGAGATGAGAAAGCAGCGCGGTGTGACGTTGCTGGAAATTATCATCGTTTTGGGGATTATCGGTGTTATTGCCGCGGGTGTGGTTATTCTGGCGCAACGAGCATTCACCGCTCAGGATCTGTCTGCTGTACAGGATGATTTAACCAGCGTTCGTACCGCCATGAATGAGGCATATAAAGATCAGGCAGAATATCCGGCACAGAGTGATTCCATTTTAGCGCTGTCGAAATCCACAATCGGCGACACTACTATAGCGAATAATTCGCCAATCGCGACCCTGGTGCGTATGGGTAAAATCTCTGCTGATGAAGCGTTTAACGGTTTCTCTAATGACGCATTCCAGATTGATAATGCTCTGACAGACTCATCAAGCTCCCAGAATAAAGGGTTTGTTGTGTTAGTTAACGGCCTGGCATCAGAAGAGTGTCGTAACCTGATTTCCCAGATGGGAAACCAATGGGACTATGTTGAAACTATCAAAAGCGGTGCGGCGGCAGGTTCTGAACCGTCCATCACAGGTAAAGATTTGAGCGTAGCTAAAAATGTGGGTTCTGGAATCCTTAAGACGCTGACTTCCGGTGAAATTGCACCTGCTGATATCGTAACGGCCGGTGTTTGTGATGGTCAGGGTTCAATTAACGGCGTTATCTTCGGTAGTAAATAATTTTTAACGTGATTTGAAGTTTAATAGCGTTGCGTTAATGATAAAAGTGGCTGTTTATAATGAATAGCCACTTAATAATGTATTACTTACATGGATGTTTCCCAGGAAAAGGATATGCGATCGCGAAATAATGCGTCAGGTTTTTCATTACTGGAAGTGATAGTCGTTCTGGCCATTATCGGTGGCGCACTGGTTATGTATACCAATTATGCTCGCAAACAGGCGGCAAAAGAAATGCGTCAGACCATTGCGAATGCGCTTGTCCAGGAAATGAAGGGCGTGGTGAATTATTTGCGTGACGATACGCTGCAAACTAAGGGCGGAGAACAAGAGAATCCGTTTTATGATATCAGCAGCACAAGCAATGACGCGCACTATCGCTACCGTATTACAAACAACATAGACGATGTAAATACCGGTAATTCAGCGAATTATTTTCTTTGGGGCGATGGCGTTAATGCCCAGAAGCAACAGCGTTACCTGTTTATTAGCAAGAATTGTAATGTTTCGTTGAAATCAGAGTTTGAGCTTACTGCAGAGTATTTACCCTGCTCGCTGGTAACGGCAGCGGATAACCCCGCTGCAAAGATTGAACGTATCGGGTTTGCGTCTCAGGATTTAACGACGCCGTCGAGCTCCGTTTCCAGAATGGATGCCATTATTGCTTTTGCCTATACGGATAGCAGAGACAAGTACAGTTTTGCCAGCTATGCCCCGGCTTTTAACAACGCGTTGAACAACGCGGGGCTGATTGCGTCACATATCATTATTGTTCACCGGAAAACGTCAGCAGACGCATGGCAACTGGTCACCCAGGCTGACGGTAAGACGCCTGTCGAGTTTTCCGATATGGCGACGAACTTTCAACGCGTTGAAAAAATGAGCAAGGGTCAGCAGTTGGGTATTCGTCTTACGTTTGACATGAATGATAACAACAGCGGCAGCGGCAGTAATGCCGGCAATACCTGCTGGAACTCAACGGAAAGTAAAGTTGAGCTCTGTTATGACCAGGAAAAAGGCACTGGCGCTCATGGCGAAGACAAAATTCTGGCGCTTAATATGACCAACTTAGAAGACCCGCGTGGCGACCGGGCCGCAGGTACGTTAAAAGCCAATCTGGTGATGGAAAATACGTCACGGCCAGTTTTTTTATTCAAGCGTAATTACGGTGGCGATTTAATGCTTTCCGCCGACGGCAACCCTGAACGCTTTACATACAAAAATAACAATAATGAAGAGGTTGAGGGGGATTTTTATCTGGATGATAATACCACTTATCGCTCCTGGAATGGCAATAGCGTAGCCGGGGCTGATATTGTTTCTGATTATTATCCTTCCAGTGCATATGATGCTTTTGAACTTGTAACTCCATCGGTGAGTGAATATTCTGGAACTGAATATATATCTGCGAATATCACAGATAATAAAAATTATATGGCAGTATATGATGACGGTGTAAGAGAATCTGGCTGGCATCGATTTGCAGTACAGACTTGCCCTGTCATCGAGCAGGAAATTATTTTGCGTGACTCTCAAGGCGACGCAATACTGGATGAAAATGGCAACAAGAAAAAAATAAAAGTTACCAGGACGCTATATCCACGGTTATCTGCCAGTATATCCTCTGTCTCAGCATATAATGATGACAACAGCAGCATACGTGATGATACTTATACTAAACAAAATGAAACTCGCAGAAAATTAGATGATAGCAGGAAAGTGGATTTGCTTGGCGGCGTTACCGTACAGGTAGAGCTGGCTGAGATGGATGTTTCAAATGGGGCGCGTCCCGATCACAATTCGGCGCAAAAATATATATTTCCGGGCAGCAAGTATGTATGGGCCGTGACAGCGACGGTGGGCATGTATGATTCAGAAACGGGAACAGGATTTAATATAGTAAACCCACAGACAATCTCTTATGTCATTACCAAATGGTGTAGCACGATACCGCAATCAGGTACGCCATATGATTTATTGGCGACGACAGAGTATAAATAATAGTGATCTGATAAATAGAGGGAAAATAACATGATTATCAGGAAATACTGCCTGCTTTTATTGTCGGTAATACTTTTTCCGCAGGCAATCGCAAGTAATAATAGCAATACGGGTATTCATATCGTCGCACCTGGCACATCGTCCGAAGCGTCATATCAACAGAATGCCAGAAATCCCTTTTCGGGCGAAACACAGAATTTAACTTCCCCGATGACGCCGCCTTTGGTGATCCTGGAGAACAACCTGCTCAGTCAGGAGATAGGTAAATGGGTAACTCGTAATGGCTACAAGCTCTTCTGGAACAGTAAGAAAGACTACCGGATTTATAACAGCATTACGTTAGCAGGGAAAAATGAAGATGAAATACTCCAGGAACTGGGGGAACTTTTCTTCTCTGAAAATTATGGTCTGGTTGTCAAAAAGTATCAAAAAAATCGCGTAATCGTCATTGATGAAATGTAAAAATTTTATGGGAACAGGGATGAAGATCAGAACAGGGTTGTTAATGCTCACGGTATTACTTCAGGGCTGCGTCAGCGATTTTGAAAAAAAATATGATTCAGCAAGTCAGGTTCAGGAGCACTTTAAAGACGCAACATCACAGGATGAATCAAAAGCCAGACCTTACATTAAATATGATGGCGCTTTCATCGGGCAGAAAGTGGCATATAGCCCTGAGCAGCAACGTGTAATGGATAAACACGTCAAAATCTCCTCCTATGAGCCCGCGACGTTAGGCGTCATCATGGAGGCTGTTTCTGCACAGACGGGGATCAGCTATCGTATCAACGACAGTGCACTTGGAGGAAAATCAGCAACGGTAAAAGGGGGTGAAAGCTGGGATGTGGCCCGCAGTGTCAGATTTGATGGCACTTTTGAAGAATTTATCCGCTACATCGCGTCCTTGTATGACGTTAGTCCGAAACTCGACGAACATAACGTATTAAAAATAAATGTATTCGAAACTTATGTTCTCAAGCTTGATTTCTATGGTGAAAATAACAAAACGGAAACCAATCTTGATCTTTCCGGTAACGAAGCGACCTCCAGTGGTGGCCTGACCGGCAAAACCGAGACCAAATTCGAATCTTCTTTCTGGGATGATGTTGAGGATATGGCAAAAAACTATATTTCCTCAGGGAATTACAATCTCTTTAAAGATTCCTCGGTTTTAATGATCAACGCCAGACCTTCGGAATACGAGGCGCTGAGCAAAGCATTAGATAAGTATAAGACCGATAATAGCCGTCAGTTTATCGTTACGTATAAGATTTTCACCCTTGACAAATCAAAGGTCAGTGAACTGTCTGCGGGATTAAACCTTAATTTCAATGATGGTCAGAACACGGTAAAAATCAGCTCAAGTTTACTGGATTCGCTCACTGGTGGTATCTCAGCTGGATGGAAAAACAGTAATGTTGATATTAATGGCGGGCTGGATGCTCTCTATAAATTAACAGGTGATAGATCATTGCAAAGCGGATCTTTTATTACGCGCAACAATATGGCCATCCCCTTGAATATGACCAAATCGCAGAACTATGTCTCCGGTAAAACACGTACTACCGATGACAACGGTGAAGTGAATGTCGAGGTCGAAACATCTTCAGTAGTAACGGGAACCAGCTTTATCATTACACCGCGCGTACTTTCCGATGGACGTATTGAAGTGGTGAGTGGATTTACAAAACGCTATCTGGAAGGCATTGATACCTATGAAGATGTACAGTTGCCTAACGTGAGCACAACGGAGTCTTTCAACTCATCGATCATCATGCCTGGCGATCTGCTTATGGTAGCTAAATATGATGTGAAAGAGGAAAAGGGCGGGATTGAGTACCAGGTCCTCGGTATGGGCGATAAAGATGAGAATGAAGCGGCCACTGTCGTGATGGTTATCGGCGTAGATTACTATCGTCAGCCAATTACGTCCCGCTAACGAGAAACATCATGGATAAGCTTTTACATGATAATAATATTCTGACCGGTCTTCTTTGGGAACCCGAGTCCATGAGCCATCTGGAGCCGGGCGCGCAAGCTGCTTTTCGTGGCATGGTAAAGGCTAATCGCCGGTTAGTTTATAAAGACGCGAATGGTCAACTGGCGACAGGATATTGTGAAAAAATTTCTACGCTATATGAACCATTCGCCATCTACATAAAAGATCTTTTTGGTGACGGGATCTATTTTTTTCATGGTGATGATAATTTTACCTATCTGCTGATTATTAATAACGGCAGGATTGTCAGTGGAACGGATTGTTTTATTGAGCGCAGCCTGTTTGATGAGTTAATGCGCCATCCGGAACAGTATGAACATCTGGAAATCACGCTGCTCACTGAAGTCCAGCTCTCCGTGGTGATTGAAAAATGTCGGGCGCATCAGCTTTCAATGAAACGGCGTCGCAGGATGATTATTTGCTCAATTCTGGTGGGTGGGATTATTTTTTTAGTTCTCCTGGCGTTAGCGCTTCATTTCCTGGTTACGGGGTAAGATATGCTGGAAAGTTTATATTTCTGGAAGAAAAAAAGCGGCGAGACACTCCTGTTGCGTGTCGTAGCGATACTGCTGACAATTATCTTTCTGCTCTGTGGCGCTGGAACAGGTTACTGGTACTATTTTATCAAAAAGCCTGCCGATGAAGTGCAGGCGCAGCAGCTGCAGGCCGCGCAGCAGTTACGTAAAGATATTGACACAGTGCATGACTGGTATGCAAAGTCGCTCGAAGGTGCTGATATTGATTCCGCACTTCGTTTACTTGCTGAACTTCATCGCAGCTATATTCCATTGAGATTAATTCATCTACCGATTAAAAGTGTCTCTTATAGCTGTTCAATGAAGTCATGTAATATGCGTTTTGAGCTTGAGTCTGGTGCGATATTAACGCAGCCGTCGTTGATTTTTTTAAATAAAACTTACCAGGCTGCTTTCCCGGTGGCGAAAGGAAAAGACAAAGATAGTACGTTATCTCTGGAATTTAATAATATGAAGTTTTCAACGCTAAGTAATAATCATGCGAAAGCTTATAAATCAAATAAATCATTAGCGTTACCTGTCTGTAATGATGTTATTTCCTACATTAAAACATATAACTCTTTTTTATCTTCAGGAAAAGAACGATTGAAGAATGGTAGGATCGTTTTTAAAATGTTGCCAAAATCACCGGTCAGCGAACTGGAGAAAAAATTAAAAGGACAAGTTAAATCTTATGAGATGCTCTCTTCAGAATGGAGTATCGAATTTGTCGAGGCTAAGGAGAGTTTTAGCAACGCTGAAATTTCAGCCCAGCTCGCCTTATATAAACAAGCATATCGGGATGCTTTTTTAATCAGGAAGATTGAGACAGTGAAACAAGGAATTAAGATTTCCGGAGGATTAATATGCAAAGCGTAAAATATTTCGCGGTGATTGCGACATTGTTGGTCAGTGGGGAACTGGCGTTCGCCGCGCCAACTACAGATTTACCTACTTTGCCTCAGGTCGCAGAGAAAGCAGCGTCATCCAAACCCATGCCGGAAAAAATACCTCCGCATGGCGATGTCAATCCAGTGGTATCCACCGCAGAAAGTGTGCCAGCGCAAGCGGAGAAGCCGGTGCAAATGACGATACAGGAGCAGTTCGAGCAGCTGGTTGAGGATGATTACGCTTTTCAGTCGGCAAAGCGCAAACTGGAAAACGAGGTCGCACTTGAGAAAATGCGCAGTGAGATTCGCAAGTTGCGTGGTGAGGATAAAAAAGCGCCAGCTTCGCCAGCAGCTCCCGTGCGTAAAGCCGAGCCGGAAACGAATGCTAAACTATCGGTGCCAGTTGCAACAGCCCTGCCACACGTTGTGCTGGAATCTGTCATTGGCGGGCGTGCTCGCGTTGCCATTGTCAATCATTCCGGCGACCAGTTGCGGTATGCCGCGCCCGGTGAAATGTTCTCTATGGACGGGCTACAGTATATTCTGAAAAAGGACAAAGAAGCAGGGTTAAAAGTCGAGGAAGTGGTTCCGTGAGCGTTGGCTTTAAGCGAATCACGCCGGAAGAAACACTTTCTGGACAGTGGGAATACCATGAGTTTGATGGCATCGGTATAAGCGCGGTTCATACTCAGGGAGAAGGCGAATATTTATTAGTGTATGGCATTAATATCAATAAGCTTTTCGAGTATGAATTGCAAATAGCGCGCCTGAAATCCATGCATAAACGTCCCGTAATTGGCCTGGCCGTAGTCACGGAAGATGATTATTTCCATATACTGGAGTTTATATCACTTAAAGCGATAAATGCTGCGCATAATGAAATTGATGTTACGGATACCCAGCAGCGTTTGGTCAATATTTTGCAGCGTGTGGTGAATATGGGCGCAAGCGATCTTCATATTACACGTAATGATGTTCTCGCTGTCTTTGAAGCGCGTGTTAATGGTGTGCTGAAACCGTTTATGCAAATAAAATCTCAGCAGTGCGATGAAATGGTTTTCGTTTTGTATAATGTGGAGGCAACGACCAGAGATACCACCTGGAACCGCGCTATTCCGCAGAGCGCAAATATTTTATACAGCCTGAACGGTAAGCCTTATCGTTTTCGTTACGCTCATTTCCCAATCTTTGGCGAAACGGCTGACTGTTACCATGCCGTACTGCGTATTATTCCTTCCGGTCTGCAAAAGGATAATCTCGGCTCGCTGGATAAAATTAACGTTTCGCAGGAGGAAAAGGAGGATCTTAAACGTATTCTCAGTAACCCCTACGGAGCGTATGTAATTGCCGGTACAACGGGCTCGGGCAAATCCACTACGCTGAAAAACCTGATGGAGTGGTTGCAGATTAACCGCTACGACGATCGCGGCTGTTTCCTGACGGTTGAAGACCCTGTGGAATACCAGATCTACGGCGCGAAGCAAAGTTCCGTTGTCAGCGTGGACGGCGGCGGGTTTCATGCGGCGATCAAATCCGCGCTGCGGCGGGACCCTGATGTGCTGATGGTTGGGGAAATTCGTGACAACGTGTCGGCTAATGCGCTGGCTGGCGCCGTAGAGAGCGGACATTACTGTTTTACTACGGTACATGCAGGCAATATCGTTTCGCTGCTTCAGCGTATGTCCGCGCTGGGTATCAGTAGCGATAAGCTGTCGACGCCGGGGTTTATTGCGGGACTGCAGTGCCAAAAACTGGTGCCGGTGCTTTGTGAGGCATGTAAACAGTTTTACAAGGAAAAAACGATAGCCGGGCGCACTTTTACCCTCTTTCAGGCTGGTGCAAAGGGCTGCGCGAAGTGCAGACACAGCGGTATCAGGGGGCGTCAGCTGGCGATGGAATATTTCTTGCCTACCTACGATGAGCTGGCGGCAATCTCCCGTCAGGAGTGGCTGAACGTCTATATCTTGTGGCGCGAAAAGCGCAAAAAAGTCGCCGGGCTTGCGGAAGGATTTGAAATTCGCGAAAAGGTGATGGCATACGTTCTGCAGGGATACGTTGATGCCAGATGGTTTGCAATGGAATTCGGCGTCCTGCCGGATGAAGACCTGGAGATGATCGTTGAAAAAATTCACTAAAAAGCAGCGAATTTATATCTACCAGTTTTGCGCAGATATGGTGAAGGCTGGCCTGCCTTTGTATGATTCAATGCAAAAGCTGCAAAAGGAAGGCCAAACCTTATTGGGTAAAGGCTTCAGTCAGAGACTGCTTGGTTTGATCAACCAGATGAAACAGGAAACTTCTGTAGCCGCGGTATTCGAAGGCCTGGTTCCGAATTCAGAATTAAGCGTCATCACTGCAGCAGAAAAGAGTGGAAGCCTGGCTGAGGGTTTTTTTACGCTCGTATCTATTATTAAATATAATGATGAGCTAAGAAAAAAAATCATCGGTGCGCTTATCTTTCCTCTGATCATGATCACTTTATCTCTGATTGTGATTGCCGGCTATTCTCTGAAAGTTTTTCCCGCTTTCGCATCCGTTGTGCCCATTGATAAATGGCCTGACGTTACGCAGAGCCTTTATCATTTTGGGGTTGCACTTTATGAAGGTCTCTGGCTAAAAATTCTGATTGGATTTGTTCTGTTGGTTATCCTCATACGTTTCGCGATGGCCAATATGAAAGGAACGATGAGGAATAAAGTTTGTGACAGAGTAATGCCTTTTTCGACCTATCGGCAGTTGACCTCTTCGATCTTTCTGAATAACTTGTCGCTCATGTTGAGCAACAGTATTCCTCTGACGGACGCCCTGACTATTATCCAGTTGAATGCCAATCGCTGGCTAAAATGGCATATTTTCGCCATGCTGGAAAAAATGGCCCATGGTATCAATTATGGAAAGGCACTTGATACAGGTCTTATGGGACCGGAAGAACTGCTGAATATTAGCTTGTATGCCGATCTTCCTTCGTTCAATGAAGTACTGCTTTCTGTTTCTGAGCGTTCAAGAGAGCATATTCAGGAGTACATAAAAAAACTGGCAGGTCTTCTGAAAAATTTAGCGACGCTTGTTTTGGGGGGCAGCGTGGTTTGGGTCTTTGTTGCTCTTTTCTCATTGATGGATACGCTTTCAAAAAATGCGGTAGGGTAATTAAAGATGACTATTTCTCAGTGTAACATCTGGTCAAAAGTCCTGTTGTTGGTGGCACTTTTTTTTGCGGGGGGAGCCGCACAGGGGGCGGAAAAGTACGGTTTTAGTGCCGGGTTAAAACGCTGCGCGCTTTGGGATACCTTTTTTCCAATTTCATTTCAAATTCCCGATCTACAGAATGCACAGTTTGCACCTGAGCCAGTATTTAACGTCATCTATATTGCTGGAGATGATACGCCACATATGGATGATTTTTTTGATCTTTACTCGGTGGGGGGCAAACCTGTCTGGCCAATGTCACCTCTGTTGGCTGATGGCAGAAGTCAGCCGAAATGCCGAAAGAATGGTGATTGCATTGAGAGTGGAAAGGGAGGTGTGGGTAAGGGGGTTTCTGCCTATGATGACATTGTAAACGAAGCCGCTTTAAAAAATGATGAAAAAAAAGTTTTGGCGGATTCAGTTTATCGTGGTGGTGGCATTTTATGGCTATATTTGCCTACCCGTAAATTAAAATTATTACGCGTTGAGTTTTTCACACCTTCCCGTGGTACATATTGGAATATTTCAGATAAGGGGTATGTCGAACCCTTGTTCTTCGAGTACAGAGCAACTGGGAAGCACGACGAGATGGAATTAACGGCGATGGGGGGAACTGCCGCGGGTAATAATTTTAATGGCGCTAATTTACCTCCTAAAATCAAGCTGACCTGGCTCTCAGCCATTCAAGTTTGGCTGCAGCGAGATGGTAAAAGCGGCAATCTATGGCAAGATCTTATTCCTTATACAAATATGGTTTATTTCAATGAAGCACAGATGGCACAGGTTCCGAATAACTGTAAATGACTTTGAAGATAATTATTATGGATATTTATAGAAGGTAAGTTTCGCATGGACGCTTTTTTCACGCCCTGGTACCCATGGCTGGCATTACTCCTGGGGGGGCTGATTGGCAGTTTTCTCAATGTGGTCATTTATCGTTTACCCATCATGATGCTGCGTGAAAATGCGACTGATGAAGAAAAGTTGACTCTGCCAGATGTTAATTTATGGTGGCCGCCATCGCATTGTCCCCGGTGTCAGCAAAAAGTGATGCCATGGGATAATATCCCTGTTGTCAGCTGGCTTCTTTTGCGTGGGAAATGTCGATATTGCCACTGTGCAATATCGGCTATTTATCCATTAAGTGAAGCTGTAATCGGTGTGGTTTTTTGGGGGTTAGTATTCTGCTTTTATCCGCAATATAGCCTTGTTCAGCTGACGTTCATCGCACTGTTTTTGTGTTTGCTCTATACGCTTGCACTTATCGACATCACTACGTTTTTGCTGCCCGACAGTCTGGTGTATCTGTTGTTATGGACCGGGCTTATCGCCGCTGTGCGTAATATTATCCCGGTCTCTCCGCGAGATAGCGTCATGGGCACTGTTTTTATATGGGGTTTTACCTGGTTGATGGCCGAAGGTTACCAACGGATTAAAGGACGTGAAGGTTTTGGAAAAGGCGACGTGAAACTGTATGCCGCCTGTGCGGCCTGGTTGGGGGCAGCGAACGTTGCCATGCTCATTCTCGGATCAGCGTTGCTGGGGTTTGCTTGTTTTCTGCTGCGTCATTGCTTCGCTCGTTGCCGTCTCATCGCGGCTAAAGAAGATAAACAAGTGTATATCCCATTCGGTCCGGCGATTGCGGTGATGTCGGTGTACCTGATGTATACGGAGATACTTCATCTATGATCTCGCTGCTGCTTCATTTACTTCTGTTTCAGTTTGCACCTGATGGCGTGAGTACTCCGACTGAGCATACTGTCACCCGCGCCACGCAGAGGCTGTTATCCCCTTCTGGTTTATATGATCCCACCTTGTTAGCCATGTTGGGGCAAATACCGCGTACTCCTGACATGCGTGCATACCCGGCGTGGCGTTCCATGTACATTGGATTCGAGCCGCTTTCCTGTCAGATCAGCGCTACAACGTTATGGCGTAAGGCTTTCGCTCTTTTACCTTCTGAGATCATGCCCTATAAAAGAGGGGATTTTTCCTGCGCACCCGTCATGGCACTGGCCCGGTTCTTTTCCATTGTTGCTCCGTATGAAGCCGAAGATGTCGCCTATGAAGAAGATGAGGCTGCCAGCAATGTTTTCTCTGTCCTGAATCTGACGATCCCGACGCGAAGCGCTTCGCCTCCAGTATGGCGGCCTTTATTGCAACAACGTACTGCTTCTTTGATGGATGACATTCCCAAAGAGGCATTCATTTACCCGCTCACGCATGACATCGTGGTGACCTCACCTTACGGAATGCGCTATCACCCGATAATGCATCAATTTATGCGTCATGAAGGCGTTGATTTCCGTGCGCCTGTAAATAGCCAGGTCATGGCCATTGCTGATGGAGATGTTGTGGAGACGGGTTATGGCCCTGTGACGGGCTTCTACATTACCGTCAATCATGAAGATGGCTGGAGCAGCCGTTACCTGCATTTAAATTCTGTTCAGGTTTTTAAAGGCGATAAAGTGCTGCGAGGCAATGTTATTGCGTTATCCGGAGCAACCGGGCGCACCAATGGACCTCATCTTCATCTGGAGCTCAGTCAGCATCAGCAGCTTTTGGATCCTATGAATGTGCTTTCCGCGTCGACGTTGACGCCTAACGTCAGCGTTGCTCAGAGGAAACCAGCCCAGGAAGAGGCCGCAAAACCGAAAACAGGGCCCGTCTCTACCACTCCCACGATCGCGCTGATCAGTGGAGAAGGGGAAAATATGCAGGTAGGCGTTCGAGTGGGCGCCAGAACGTTTTTTTACAGCCCGGGTGAGCCAGTTGAGACTGATGCAGGCATATGGCGCATAGTTAAACGTTATGGAAAATATAAGCTTGTTAAGCAAGAGAAGAAGGGTGATTACAATTAGTAGATTGTTTTGTGGCCTTTTTTTCACCATTAATGGGCAAAAAGAAACGCTTTTGCTGTTTTTTTCCGCAGTTGATAAAATGCCAACAAAATGCCCTTGCGAAGGTCATTCGCTTTGGTTAGTATTCACACCCGCTTCAGTGGGAAAC
>ERZ1026878.572-NODE-572-length-27591-cov-15.280033_pt1 | contig 27591 bp, 20 predicted proteins | sample MGYA00380169_ERZ1026878 | MGnify/ENA primary metagenome ERZ1026878 (study PRJEB33269, sample SAMEA4719805) | human gut metagenome | biome: human-associated habitat; feature: organic feature; material: feces | place: Cameroon | collected 2013-10 ...
TTTTCATAACTTGTTTGTGCCTTGAGCGAAGCGAAAGGAATGACAAAAACTATGACAATTCAGGAAATCAAGGCACTTCCCCGTACGGAGGAAGGCATCTTTGACTTAAAAAAGGTGCAGGCAGATGCGGGATGCAGGAACATCTATCAGGCTGCGGATCTGGTATATCCCGCATATGCGGCATATGAGACCACCGAGAATAAAAAGGAAGGCTATCCGGATATCATGGCGCAGATGCGTGTGTTAAAAAAGCATGCAGAGAGCGAATTTACCGCGGAAAACGGTGCAGATTACACCGCAGCACTGCTTCATACAGTGGAACAGATCAGCCCGGAGATCTATGAGAATTACAGAGAGCTTTTAGATAATTTCCGCTGTGCAGTAAAGCGTATGCTGGAACAGTACTACGAGGTAAAAGAGAAAAAATTCACCATGGATGACACATCGAAAAAGGTATTCTGCGATGCTGTACAGAAGGCATGTGCGGAGTATTTATTGTTAGCGGAAAAATATCAGGAGTGCATGAGGTAGAAACGAGAGGAAACAGCGCATGGAAATCAGACATATTATGCATACTGCCCGTAGTGCGACTATTGAGATCGCGGACGGCGGCAGATATTTTACAAAACAGCCCATAGAATTACGATTAAACGGTGAGACTACTCTGACCACAGAGAAGACCATCACTTCCCTGTTTGATTTAAAGCCGGATCAGAAATATGTGGTGGAAGCTTACGTGAACGGTGAAAAGCAGGGTGAAGTATCTTTCAAGACAGATTATGAGTATGTGACCCTGGATGTGACCAGATTCGGTGCCAAGGGTGACGGTGAGCACGACGATACCCACTTTATCCAGGCTGCCATTATGGCATGCCCGGTGAACAGCAGAGTGTATTTCCCCGCAGGAATCTACCGCATTACCAGCCTGTTCCTAAAAAGCCACATCCGTATCGAACTGGCAGAGGGCGCGGAGCTTAAGGCATTTACCGACAGAGAGAAATTTCCTACCTTCCCCGGCATGTTACAAAGCTACGATGAGACCGACGAGTACAATCTCGGCACATGGGAGGGCAATCCCTTACCTATGTTCTCCGGCATTATCTGCGGTATCGGTGCAGAAGACGTGGTGATCTACGGACAGGGTAAGATCAACGGCAACGCTTCCAAGGAAAACTGGTGGAAGGACCCCAAGGTCATGAACATTGCGTTCCGCCCGAGACTGTTTTTCATCAGCGGATGTAAAAATGTGACTTTACAGGGAGTGACCTTCTGCAATTCCCCTTCCTGGACCCTGCATCCCTATTTCAGCAACGATCTGAAATTCATCGGTGTGACTGTGCAGAATCCCAGCGATTCTCCCAACACCGACGGACTGGATCCCGAGTCCTGCAAAAATGTGGAGATCCTGGGCGTGCGTTTCTCCCTGGGAGATGACTGTATTGCAGTCAAGAGCGGCAAAATCTACATGGGAAAAAAGCACAAGACTCCTTCCGAGAACATCCACATCCGTCAGTGCCTGATGGAGAACGGTCACGGTGCCGTAACTCTGGGCAGCGAGATGGCAGGCGGTGTGGTAAATCTGACGGTGGAGGACTGCATTTTCCGTCATACGGACAGAGGCCTGCGTATCAAGACCCGCCGTGGCAGAGGAAAAGATGCGATTTTAAGCAACATCATTTTCCGGAACCTGACCCTGGATCATGTGATGACACCGCTTGTGGTCAACTGCTTCTATTTCTGCGACCCCGACGGCAAGACCACCTATGTACAGTCCAGAGATGTCTACCCCGTGGATGACAGAACACCACAGGTGAAAAAAATGGTATTTGAAAATATGGATTGCACCAATTGCCATGTGGCAGCAGCTTATTTTGACGGACTTCCGGAGCAGAAGATCGAGGAGATTTGCATGAAGGACATCTCCATCAGCTATGCCGCGGATGCAAAATGTGATGTACCTGCCATGTCGGATGGTGTAGAAAAAAGCAGTAAGAGAGGACTTTTTGCAAGAAATGTTGCAAAATTGACCCTGGATAACGTGAGAATCGAAGGACAGGTTGGAGAGGCTTACGAGCTGGAAGGCGTGGATGAGCTGATCCGGCGCTGATGTAATGAGCCTCAAGGAAAAACAAGTGGCTGCGAAGCAGACATTTGTTTTTCTGGGCTCATTAGCGAACGAATATCCTGCGAAGCAGGATGTAGAGTGCGATAGCACGAATTCGTGAGCTTATGATATAACGAGCGCACGCTACAGTACGACAAACATAAGAGAATACGGTCCAAGAGCCGTGATTGGAATGGAGGAAATTATGCAGTTAGGAATCCGTTTACATGATACGAAAAAGCTTCCTTTTGAGGAACGTATTGCCAATGTCCATGAGCTTGGCTTTGCCTGCGGACATCTGGCACCCGGTAAGGTGATCACTGAGTTTCCCACTACCGATGAGGCACTGACCCCGGGACTTGCTATGTATATGAAAAATGTATTTGCGAAAAATCAGGTGGATGTTGCGGTGCTTGGATGCTACCTGAACCTGGCAAATCCAAATCCGGAGCAGCTTGCGAAGATCACCCACCGCTATATGGCACATATCCGTTTTGCTTCGTGGCTTGGCTGCGGTGTGGTGGGAACCGAGACCGGTGCTCCCAACGAGACTTATACCGCAGTACCCGAATGCCATGGTGAAGAGGCTTTGCAGACCTTTATCACCAACTTACGTCCCGTCGTAAAATATGCCGAGCAGATGGGTGTGGTCATGGCCATCGAGCCGGTATGGAAGCATATTGTCTACAATCCCGCCAGAGCGAGAAGAGTGCTGGATGAGATCAATTCGCCCAACCTTCAGATCATTCTGGATCCGGTGAATCTGCTGGATTATTGTAATTACAAGGATCAGGTAGCAATTGTGGACGAAGCCATTGATCTGCTGGGACCGGATGTAGCCATGGTACACCTGAAGGATTTTATTCCCGAAGATGGGAAGCTTAGATCCGTAGGCTGCGGTCTCGGACAGATGGACTACACCTCCATCCTTAAGTTCATGAAAGAGCGCAAACCCTACATCCATGCTACCCTCGAAGATACCACGCCTGAGAACAACCTCCAGGTGAAAAATTTTATTCAGGGACTCTATGACAATCTCTAAAGATGTGATATACTCTTACGAGAGTATTCCCAGTATACTAGTAGGAACAATAAAAATAAGCTAAAGCATGGGAACCTTTAAGTTCCCATGTTTTTTTATACTTGGAATTTTCACGATCCGGTTCCCTGACCGTGCGGTGTTTGCTGTGCTGGATGAAAGGGGGACAGCACAGCTGCGTGCAATATAGTTAAATATAGTTATAAGAAAAGGAATCTACATCTATGTTAAACGAATTTTCCAGAACCGAATTACTCCTCGGCAAAGATGCCATGCAGCGTCTTTACCACGCCCGTGTCGCCGTCTTCGGGATCGGCGGAGTCGGCGGCTATGTCGTCGAAGCCCTTGCCCGCAGCGGAGTCGGCGCCTTTGATCTCATTGACGATGACAAGGTCTGTCTGACGAATATCAACCGCCAGATCATCGCTACCCGTCAGACGATCGGCAAATACAAAGTAGATGTCATGGAGGAGCGGATTCATCTGATCAATCCTGAGGCACAGGTGGTAGGACATAAATGCTTCTATCTCCCGGAGACTGCCGATCAGTTTGATTTTTCCCAGTACGATTACGTCGTGGATGCCGTGGACACTGTGACTGCAAAAATCGAGATCATCCTGCGCGCAAAGGAGGCCGGAGTCCCTGTCATCAGCTGTATGGGTGCCGGCAATAAGCTTGACCCCACACAGTTCCGTGTGGCGGACATCTATAAGACTACCATGTGCCCGCTGGCAAAGGTCATGCGCAGAGAGCTGAAAAAACGCGGTGTGAAAAAACTGAAGGTTGTCTACTCTACCGAAGCTTCCCTGAAGCCTCTCGAAACTATGGAAACCAGCTGCCGGACGGGCTGCGTCTGTCCTCCCGGCACCGTCCATAAATGCACCGACCGGAGAGCAATTCCGGGCAGTATTTCCTTTGTCCCTTCCGTGGCGGGGCTGATCATCGGTGGAGAGGTGATCAAAGACCTCATTTAGGAGGGAAAAGCACAAAAAGAATAGCTTTTTCAACCGGAGTGCGTTATAATCTTTTTATCTATTAAGCTGTCAGGGGCTGTTCCCGGCAGTCCATTTTAGAAAGAATATACAAAGGTCATAAGGGTACAAAGGAGGTTATTTTATCTATGGCAGAAGCGGTAAAACAGGAACAGACAGAAGGGGAAACTGTCTCACTGGACAACATGAAAGATCTCAAGGGGAAAAAGGGAGCAAATCTGATCGTCAAGATCCTCGCGATGGTACTGATGCCGATGCTGGTCATCATATTTTTTGCAATGCTGGCATTGAAGGCAGTCGGCAACAACACCGCGGAAACGCTTGTGAAGGAAGAGCTGGCTGCTACGGAATATGCGATGCAGCTGAATCTGGACAGCGCTTCTGGGGAGGGCTTCCGTTATGAGAACGGCAGTCTCTGCAAGGGCGAGATCAATTTTACAGAGAATCAGAGCTTTTTACAGAATTTCACGAGCAATACCAACGTAGATGTGGTACTGTTCTGGGACAAGGAAGCGGCAGCAGCAAGCTTTGACTATTCCGGCATCGTACTGAGTGATTCTGTGGCATCCAAAGTACTGGCAGGATCGGAATATTTTGACACTTCCCTGAAGCTGGGGGATACTAGATATTATGCATATCTGACACCGATTACCGGAACCGACGGCAAGACAGCGGGGGCTCTGGCAGTGGCGATCCCGGTGGAGCACGTGAAAGAACTGTATTCCGGCATTGTGAGATCCAATACGATCTTTATGTATGTGCTGGCACTGATCTTCTGTATCAGTACGATTTTAGTCGTAGGTCTGATTTCCAGAGCACTGCTTGGTGTGGTCAGCAATCTGGATCAGGTGGCTGAAGGCAGGCTGAATTTTGATATCTCCACGAAGCTGGTAAACAGAACCGATGAAGTCGGCAAAATTGCCAGAGCGGTGCATTCCGTTGTGGTAGGCTTCTCCCGGATCATTACCAATATCTACAGTTCCATGCAAGAGATGGATGAATTCACCAGAACTTTTTCGAGCAATTTTGACAGTATCGGACAGTCTATTTCCGCAGTCAATACCGCGGTCAACGAGATTGCGCAGGGCGCTACCACTCAGGCGGCGGATACCCAGAAAGTCAGCGAAAGCATGAACGAGATGAGCAATGCACTGGGCCGTACGGCAGACAGTATTAATGCTTTGAGCAGCAGTGCTGCCAACATGAAGGAAAGCAATGCCACCGTGGACAGCACCCTGAAGGAACTGTTGAAGATCAGCTCTCATACACAGCAGTCGGTGGATCAGGTGCAGGAGCAGACCAATATCACCAACGAGTCCGCACAGGCGATTCAGGCAGCTACCGATATCATCGCAGGTATTGCGAACCAGACCAACCTGCTGTCATTAAATGCCAGCATTGAGGCAGCGAGAGCCGGTGAGATGGGCAGAGGCTTCGCAGTCGTAGCGGAAGAGATCCGTGGTCTGGCAGACCAGTCCAAGGAATCCGCAGACAAGATCCGCGGCATCGTGGAGAACCTGATCAGCAATTCCAACCAGAGCGTTCAGATCATGAACGGTGTGGTAGGTGAGATCCATCAGCAGAACGAGAAGCTGGGTACCACGCTGAATGTCTTCAGCACCCTGAACCAGGAGGTTCAGAATGTCGTCGGTGAGATTAACGTGATCTCCGAAGAGCTGGATCATATCGAAGCATACCGGACAGATGTAGCGGACAAGATCGACAGTCTGACCGAGATCTCCCAGAATAATGCAGCCAGCACCGAGGAGACGGCGGCGACGATGGATCAGCTGTCAGAGATCGTGGAGGATTGCCGGAAGGCCACCGTACAGCTGAATGTGATCGCAGACGAGCTCAATGCGAATGCAAAGAAGTTCCAGATCTAGGAAGCCGGGGACATTACGGGATACACGAAGAATATGGGGGCACTGCTGCAGATATTTGCGGCAGTGCCTTTTCTGGAAAGGAGAGACCTGTGGAAGATACAGCCATACTGGATCTCTACTGGGCGCGGGACGAGCGCGCTATTACAGAGACACAGAAATCCTATGGAAAATACTGTTACAGCATCGCTTACCATATTTTACATGACAGGGAAGACACGGAGGAGTGCTTAAACGATACGTGGATGCGGGCATGGAATGCCATACCTCCGAAAAAACCGAACCGGCTGGAACTGTTTTTGGGAACAATCACCCGCAATTTATCGTTTGATAGATGGAAGACAAAGAATGCAAAAAAACGGGGAAGCGGACTCATGGATACCACGCTGGATGAACTGGCGGAGTGTATTCCCGCAGCCCACGATACGGAAAGCATTGTGGAAGCAGCGGAGTTAGAGCGGAGCATCAATGCTTTCCTGCATACGCTCTCCGAACAGGAATGTAATGTTTTTTTACGAAGGTACTGGTTCGTGGAGGAGTATGCCCAGATTGCAGAGCGTTATGGCATGAATCTGAATACGGTGAAGACATCCCTGTTCCGCACGAGGAAAAAGCTGCAGAAATATCTGGAACAGCAGGGAATTGTCTTGTAAGAGGAAGAGAAGATGAGCGAGCAAAACAGAGAAAAAGAAGAAAGATTGTTCCGTGCCCTGTCCGGTGTAGAGGAGGAATTACTGCATCGGAGTGAACAGAATGAAGGTGTGGAAAAGCGGAAAGCAAATGGAAAAATACGCAGATTTCCGCTATACTATGTGTCCCGCATTGCGGCAGCCTGTCTTTGCTTCGTGGTGGCGGGAGTGTTGTACGTGACAATGAGCAGTACCAAAATGGCAGACAGCACCGGTACGGATACAGCAGCACCGCAGTCAGCATACAGCGCAGGCGCAGATGGTGCGGCACCGGCGGAAGATTTTGCAATGGCGCAGGCAGAGAATACCGCAATAGAAGTGGAAATGGCAGAAACTGTCGCAGATATGCCGGAAGGTGCCGTGGCAGAGGTGACGGCAGGCACGGATGGCGCTGTTACAGGGAATCTGCAGGCGGCACAACAAAGCAGTGACAGCATGGATGAGAAGCAGAGAAGCCAGCCCGCTGTAAGCGGCAATGAGGCGTCCGGTGCAGAGGACAGCACGGAAGAAGCAGAACAAGATCAGGAAGAGACACTTATAGAAAAACAGAAGAGCCCCTCCTTAGAGAAAATGAAAACGAAAGGACAACAATAAGCAATGAGTACGATAGAGAAACATGATATGACCCGGGGGAAGATACTGCTTCCCTTAGTATCATTTACAATACCACTGGTACTGGGCAATCTGTTTCAGCTGACCTACAACGCGGCGGACTCCGTGATCGTAGGAAAATACGTGGGAGAGCAGGCACTGGCAGCAGTGGGAACTTCCACGCCGATTATGAATATAGCGATTCTGCTGATCAGCGGAATGTGCATGGGAGCCAGTGTCTTAATGAGCTCCCAGTATGGTGCCAGGGATTATGATACCCTTTCGAAGCAGATCAGCACCACCATGCTGGCAGGCTGCGGATTCTCCGTTATGTTTTCATTGCTCATGCTGCTGTTGGCGACACCGGTGCTTCGACTGATCCGGGTACCGGAGACTGCAATTCCGGAGGCTGCGGTATATCTTCGGATCATTTTCCTGGGACTGATATTTACATTTATCTATAATTTTCTGGCGAATACCATGCGGGCGCTGGGAGACAGTAAGACACCGTTGTATTTTTTGATAACCAGTGCCTTTTTAAACATTTTCGGAGATCTGTTCTTCGTGGTGGTATTGCGATGGGGCGTGGCGGGAAGTGCCATTGCCACAGTGTGCAGCGAGGGGCTGTGCTGTCTGCTGTGTGGCATTTATATCAAGAAAAAGATTCCACTGTTATGCCTTGGAAAAAAGTGGTGGGTCTTCGATAAAAGCCTGCTTGGTAAGACTGTCAGCTATGGCAGCACCAGTGCCATGCAGCAGGTGTGCTTACAGCTGGGCAAGCTCATCATTCAGTCAGTAGTCAATACGCAGGGCGTGGCGGTCATGGCGGCATTTACTGCAGTGAACCGGGTGGATGATTTCGCCTATACACCGCAGCAGAACATCGGACATGCCATGACGACTTTCCTGGCGCAGAACAAGGGCGCCGGACATAAAGAACGCATGAAGAAAGGCTTTCAGACAGGATTGTTGATCGAGCTGGTCTATTCCATCGGTTTGTTTGCAGTGATCTGGGGTCTGGCCCCGCAGATCATGACTTTGTTCGCCGAGGACGGGGATGCACAGGTGGTATCTCTCGGAATCAGTTATCTGCACCTGATCTCCTGGATGTATATCCTGCCGGGAATGACCAACGGAATTCAGGGATTCTTCCGCGGTATCGGCGATCTGAAGGTGACATTGTACAGTACCTTTATGAATATGTTGGGCAGAGTTGTGGCAGTATTTGTAATGATCCGCCTGTTGCATATGGACTTCGAAAGCTTAGCGTGGGCGAATATGATCGGCTGGATCGTGATGCTATTGTTTGAAGTACCGTTATTAGTAAAGTCCATCCGCGGCGGCGAGTGCGGCTAGAAGAGGTAGTAATGAAGTATGGAAAAATAGTAGAAGGGAAATTTATTGACCGCCCCAACCGGTTTATTGCCCATGTGGAGATGCAGGGCAGACCGGAGACGGTACATGTGAAAAATACGGGGAGATGCAGGGAATTGCTCCTTCCGGGAGCGGCAGTACGGCTGGAGGTCTCGGATAATCCTTCCAGGAAAACGTTGTATGATCTGGTGGCGGTCTATAAGGAAAATATCGGCTGGATCAATATCGACAGCCAGGCACCGAATAAAGTGGTGAAAGAATGGCTGAAGAAGCAGGATTATGATTTGGTCAGACCGGAGTATACCTATGGCAATTCCCGTATCGACTTCTATATGGAAAAAGGGGAGAGGAAATACCTTCTGGAAGTGAAGGGCTGCACCCTGGAAATCGACGGGATCGGCTATTTCCCGGATGCACCTACTGAACGCGGTGTGAAACACCTGCGGGAACTGACACAGGCAGTAGAAGCGGGATATACCTGCATGGTCGCTTTCGTCATTCAGATGCAGGGCATCACCGAGGTCCGTCCCTACACCGCCATGCAGCCTGAGTTCGGCGTGGCATGGCAGCAGGCAGTGGACGCCGGAGTGCAGATGCTTTTTCTCCCGTGCCTCGTTGGTCGTGATAGCCTGCAGATAGTTGAGTGAATCCACGAACGCCCACGGCGAATGGAACATCACGCCTTGATGTCGCGTCTCCGGGTGTGAATTTTCTACGAAAAGTGATAAAGTGGTTCTCATCATGACGGGGTCGCCTACACGCGCCCTCCATGTGCACCAAAAGCCATGCTCGCATGGCTTGGCTGACGCGGACATCGTGTCCGCTTTCCCCCTGTTTTTCAACACTTTTCAAGAAAATATCAACACCCTCCGACAGACATCGCGGCATGACATTTCATTCGTCGTGGGCGTTCTACGTCCTGGAAGCCTGTGAAAAACCAGTAGCCCCGGCAGGGTATAAGAATAAGCAGACCGTTTCTTATACCCTGCCAAGGGCTACGGAAGATTTACATTATTTCAACGGTATCATATCTGAATAGGACACATTCCCCTGGGAATCCTTCATGAAGAAGATGCACACGTAATTCTCCGGATGATCCAGCGGCTGCACCACGGTCCGATAGTCGGAGGTCAGATCCACCTCAAACCCCATCATCCACTTCGATTTCTCCCAGTCGAAGAAATCCAACAACTCCCCATTCTCATCCCGGGTCACGTAACTGCAACGTGCAGCCACGGACATATTCGCATAATCATCCAGATGGATCAGCTGCTTGCTGGCGCTTTGCACATCGTCGTCATCATCGCTTAAAGGAATCGCATTTCGGATAATACCATCCGGATAATCTTCATTTACCGCAATCTGCAGCTGCACAGCCTGAGACTCCCAATTATCGAAATTCATCAGTACCACAAATGACAGATAACGATTCTCCACATCACTGATATCCGATTCCGTCAGGATCATAGGAATATCGGATATCCCCTCGTCATCTTCCATATACAGCGCATTGTTTTTATATGCCGCATGCAGAACCCCATTTTCATCCAAAGTCACGCGCTTGCTGCCCTGGATAAACAGATACATATCATCTGCTCTGGGATCTTCCTCCGCGGTAACATAACCTTCTTCCTTCGCCTTACAGAGAATATAATATCCGCCGGAAGCGAAGTTCTCCTGCTGCTCTGGTGTCAACTGCAGAGTGATGTCTGATTCGTCATAAGTACCGTCATTTTCGGTGGTGACCGTAGTAGCAGCACCGGAGATCTGGCGGTCGGCTAACAGCGTGTCACCATTCTGAATCGCATAGAAATCCTGCAAAAATCTGGTGTAATCCGGAGCAAATTCAAGATAGTTAAGCATTTCAATGCAGGCATCCCGATAGTCCTCATCCGTCTGATAAGGATAACAGATAGAAATACCGCCGGCATTTTCCATATTCGTGTCGGAACAGACGACACAGCGCTCCACAGCAGAGACAGCATCCCGCGCAGCCTGTGAATTATCTCCGAGAAGCTCTAACAGATGTAGAACATCTACCATGCCGTAATTCATATCGGAAGAGTAACTTCCGAAGTCTCTTACCCTGGCACGCTTCCGCACCAGTCTGGGGAAACTTTTCACATCCAGAGAAGTATCTAGCTCTGCAAAATAAGTGTTCAGGGCATCCTCTGCTTCCGCATAGGCATTCAGGTCAATGCAGGACAGAGTCAGATCGGAGTACAGATTGGGATATACATCAAAGACATACTCGCCGTAATCCATGTAGGCATCTATGATAGCTTCCCCCATCTGATCTCCGGGAACCGGATCACCGGACAGTTCAGACAGGAAGGAATAATTCCAGCCCCAGCCGGGCTCCGTCTCCTGGGAAGCAACCATATAATTGGCATAAGGTGCCAGTACGGAAGCTACCTCCAGAGAACTCATCAGGCAGGCATCGAAACCGATCCATTCCAGTTTCGTCTGATGGGCACCTATGGAATCTCCCAGGGCTTCCGCCAGCTCGTCCAGTGTCAGCAGATCATTATAGTTCTCATCCACACCATAACCAAGGACCGGTCCGCCGCCATGATCCCAAAGGATCAGACTGTAGGAATCTGCGGGGAAGAAATCAAAGCAGTAATTTACAAAACTGCTCAATGTCAGGGGATTCCCCATATTTTCCGCCGGATAGGTATCCAGAGGGACAAATCCCTCCTCCTTTAGCAAAAGCGTTGTACAGTCATCGCCGGATAATCCCCGGTCCTGCCACTTAGAGGCACCGCCCGCATAGACGATGACATTATTGTGAGCCGTGTCCACACCGGCGGCTTCCATTTCATTCATGTCCAGGCTGGCATTACCGTAATAAGATTCCAGATCGGAGCCTACCATATAGATCATGACCGTTTCCACTGTTCCCACAGAATCCAGACTGCCATAATCTACCTGGGGCATCGGAGTGGCATCCGGCTCCTGATGATAAGTGCCGTGATGAGACGATTGTGATGAACTGCTTCCGGCATTTTCCGCATAGGACAGAAGCTGTGCAAATACTCCTATCGGAGTCGTCCGGACGCGGCACCCCGTAAGGAATACGGGAATCATTAACAGACACAGTAGTGTCCGCCATTTTTGTTTTGTATTTTTTTTCATAAAGACCTCCCTCATAGAGCGCAGAGTGCATAATGTACTTACAGATTTTATTATTACATGAAAAAACAGAGCAGTCAAACACTGTAACTGTTTACATCCGAGAAAATTCCAGGAAGCACGGCGTATTGGATGGAAGTGGTCGACTTCCCGTATATGCAGAAGGTGATCCGGAGGATATGCGCACCATTTTCGACAATTACGCAGGTGTCGGAAAAAAGTATCGGAAAAATAAATGAAAATCAGCATAAAAATACAAGATCAGGGTATTCTGTTATCAGGATCATAAATGAGGACAGATCAGGAGGAACAGAATGGAAACGCTGCATATGTCGAAAGATTCGGTACAACCGGATGCACAAGAGAAGCAGGAGTACGAGCAGTATGTCAAAAGCGTCACCCCCACCCATAATCTGTGGGCACAGATGGGCAAAGCGTTCCTGACCGGAGGCATTATCTGCTGCATCGGGCAGGGGATCCTGAATTATACCGGAAATGTGCTGGGGATGGATCCGCAGACCTCCGGCAGCTGGTGCTCCTTGATCCTGGTGTTCGTATCGGTGGTGCTCACTGCACTTCACATTTATCCCAAGATTGCCAAATGGGGAGGTGCCGGAGCTCTGGTGCCAATCACCGGATTCGCCAATTCTGTGACGGCGCCCGCGGTGGAATACCGGAAGGAAGGACAGGTATTCGGTATTGGCTGCAAGATCTTCACTATCGCCGGACCGGTAATATTGTATGGAATTTTTTCCAGCTGGGTGTTGGGACTTTTTTTATGGGTGTTGCAGATGTTCGGAATCAGTGCCGGCTGAGAGAGAAAGATATAGAAGCTGACATTTTATTTACAATCTGACATTGCAATGTTATATTAAAAAAAGAAATTATCAGTAAGTCAATGTTTCTATGTAAAGAATATAAATGATGTCGGGGTCAAAAGGTCTTTCACCCACTTATGAGCAAGCTCATATGGGCTTAGACCTTTTGACCCTGGCATCATATAAATACATTATTCATAAGGAGAGGTTACCATGCAGATAGGAAAAGAGATGGCGATTCCGTCCATTTTAAAGATCGGAAACGGGACATTAGGCAAAATCGGCGGTTATTTGAAGGCGGAGAATCTGGACCAGGTTGTGTTATTTTTCGGCAACGGACTGATTGACATGTTCGGGGAACTGGTGATGAATTCCCTGAAGGAAGCTAAGGTGAATGTCTTAGAATATAATGAACTGGATACGGTGGATATTGACGACATCATCACGCTGGCGTTTGCCATTCCGAATAAGGCGAAGGCGGTGATCTCCATCGGCGGCGGCAAGGTCATTGATGCCGGAAAATATGCGGCGTTTTTGCGGAATCTCCCGTTCATCAGTGTGCCGACCTCCAGCTCCAGTGACGGCTTTTCCAGCGCCAGCGCATCCCTTCTGGTGCAGGGAAAGAGAACCAGCGTTCCCGCCAGACTGGCATATGGTATCATTGTGGACACTCAGGTGATCCGTACCGCTCCGGAGAAGTTCATCTACTCCGGCATCGGCGATATGATCTCCAAGATCACAGCACTCTACGACTGGATCTTTGAAGAGAAGGCAGGCTGCGGCGAAGTGAATGATTTTGCAGTCATGATTGCGAAGAAAGCGGTGAACAGCTTCGTCCGCACTCCTTATGAGAGCATCAAGGATGAATTGTTCTTAAAAGAACTGTTGGATTCCCTGGCTATGAGTGGTATCGCCAACGAGATCGCCGGAAGCAGTGCTCCCACCAGCGGCAGTGAGCATCTGATCTCTCATGCGCTGGATAAGATTCTGGAAGTACCGCAGTTACATGGTATTCAGGTAGGTATTGCCACCTACATTATGGCAAAGGTACAGGATCACCGTTATATTCGTGTCAGCACAGTGCTTCAGGATACCGGTTTCTGGGATTATGTGGAAACTTTACATATGAAGAAATCCGATTTCCTCAAAGCCATCGACATGGCTCCCACAATCAAGCCCCACCGCCATACCTACCTTCATGAGGAAAAGTACCGCGAAGCCGCGAAAAAACTGGTGTTGGAGGATGAAGTACTGAATCGGGTACTGGAGGATTGAGTGTAAATTCCGGGATGACATAATCCATTGTTAAAATGATTTCCCGTGATAGGACACCGTAGAAATATGAGCGGCATGATAGCCCGGCAGATAATTATTATGGGTCTATACAGAAAAATGTTGTTCTGAGATACTCAAGAGGGCAAATAAATTTTATAATTTGAAGCATATGGGTCTATGCAGAAAAAATATAGTCAGGGATACTTGATTTTGTAAAAATGAGTATCTGGAGGAGTATTTTTTCTGTATAGACCCATTTAACAAAATAAGACGATTAAAAAGTGAAAAAATGGAACTCAGAAGAGAAAAAATCTGCATAGACCCACGAAAATTGAAATAATGACATTTGAACAAAACATGTAAGGAAGTTAGCGCAGGAAATATGATTCAACTGCTGTTGGATATCAGAGATTTTCTGTGTAAGATCAGTTCTGGTATGAATAAAATCGGAAAAAAATAAAGACATAAGAAACTCCTCCTTTGAGAAAATATAGAAAATAAAAGAAATAGTTATAGAAGACAGATACATAATCAGATTAAAACAGATAAAGCGAGAATTGTAAAGGACTAACAGCAATTTATATAAAGTTTATATTTTTTTTCTTGCAAACGAAAAAGATTGCGTTATAATGTTAGATGGCTAACAAAAAAAGTTAGTTATCTAACATTTTTTGCAAAATAACATGGAATGTACGTCTTTTCATGCTATGCTAAAATGCAGAAGCTGATTTCAGCAGTTTATGGTTTGAAGTATATAGAAAATAAAGGAGGCAGAATGGACGAGAAAGATGTACTGACGAATCGTCAGCTTGGATTCGAGATCAAGGCCGCCAACAATATGATCCGTCGGAAGATGGAAGCAATTTTTGCCCAGCAGGATGGTCATGAACTGAACGGAATGCAGGGACCGCTTCTGGGATATTTGTACCACAAAAGCCGACAGGGAGATGTCTATCAAAAGGATGTGGAGAAGGAATTCAGAATCCGTAGATCCACGGCGACGGTGATGCTTCAGAGCCTGGAGCAGAAGGGATATCTCATCCGGGTAGCATCGACGGAGGATGCCAGATTAAAAAGGATTCTTCTGACAGAGAAAGCGATCGAGCATCATAATCTGATCGAAGAGCAGATCCGCATTTTTAACCGGGAACTGGAAGCAGGGCTGACAGAAGAGGAAAAGGCAACATTTTTGTGTATTCTGGATAAAATGATGCAGAATCTGGGAATGGACGGAGAGTGTAACGTTAACGGATGCTCCCAACAGGCAGATCACCGAGTATTTATCAGAGTAGAAAAATCAGAAACAGCAAAGAAGCAGCCAAGAAATAAAAAAGAAGCAGCCAGGAAATAAAAAAGAAGCAGCCAAGAAATAACGAGGAAATTACATAGAAATAATTTAAGAAGAAAAGCAGAAAGGAAATCAGCTATGATTAAAACATTAGCCAGACAGATCAAGGAATATAAGAGTGCTTCGATCGTCACTCCCATATTCATGATCCTGGAAGTAGCCATGGAAATGGTGATTCCGCTCCTGATGGCATCCATCATTGATGACGGTGTGCAGGCGGGAGATATGAAACATATTTTTGTCATCGGTTGTTATATGATCCTGGCAGCTATTGTCGGATTGTTCGCCGGTGTCATGGGTGGTAAATACGGTGCGAAAGCATCCACCGGATTTGCCAGAAACTTAAGAGAAGCCATGTATGAGAACATTCAGACCTTCTCTTTCTCCAACATTGATAAGTTCTCCACCGCAGGACTGGTCACCCGTATGACCACGGATGTGACCAACGTGCAGAATGCATATCAGATGCTGTTACGTATGTGCTTCCGTGCACCGGTCAGCCTGATCTGCGCCATGCTGATGGCGTTTTTGATCAACGCGAAAGTGGCAAGCATTTATCTGGTGGCAGTCGTATTTTTAGGTGTCATCATGATCTTCATTATGCGGAAAGTGTCCAAATATTTCAGCGAAGTCTTCAAAAAATACGATGAATTAAATGCCAGCGTACAGGAGAACGTAGCAGCACAGCGCGTGGTAAAAGCTTATGTGCGCGAGGACTATGAGATCGACAAGTTCCACAAAGCGAGCTACAACATTTACAAAATGTTCAAAAAGGCAGAGTGTACCATGGTCACCATTTGGCCCGTCATGCAGTTTACCGTATATGGCTGTATTCTCGGAATCAGCTGGCTGGGTGCCCATATGATCGTTGCCAGCCAGTTAACCACCGGTGAACTGATGAGTCTGCTGACCTACTGCATGACCATTCTGATGAACCTGATGATGTTAGCCATGATCTTCGTTATGATGACCATGAGTGCTGCCAGCGGAAAGCGTATCGCGGAAGTATTAAATGAAAAGGCGGACATCACCAACCCCGAACAGCCTGACTACGATGTAACCGACGGAGGCATCCGTTTTGATCATGTGACCTTCCGTTACAACAAGCAGAGTGAAAAGCCGGTGCTGGATGATCTGAACTTCGAGATCAAGGCGGGAGAAACCATCGGTATTCTGGGTGGTACCGGAAGCTCTAAGACCAGTCTGGTGAACCTCATCAGCCGTCTGTATGATGTCACTGAGGGTACCGTTTATGTCGGCGGCAAGGATGTCAGAACCTACGATCTGGAAACCTTACGTAATGAGGTATCCGTGGTATTGCAGAAAAACGTGTTGTTCTCCGGTACAATCTTGGAGAACCTCCGTTGGGGCGACGAGAACGCCACTGAAGAGGAATGCATCCGTGCCTGCCGTCTGGCATGCGCCGATGAATTTATTGAAAAGATGCCTGGGAAATACAATACTTATATTGAGCAGGGCGGAAGTAACGTATCTGGCGGACAGAAGCAGAGACTGTGTATTGCCAGAGCACTGCTGAAAAAGCCGAGGGTACTGATCCTGGATGATTCCACCAGTGCCGTGGATACTGCTACCGATGCGAAGATCCGCAAGGCATTTGCCACGGAGATCCCCGGTACGACGAAGATCATCATCGCACAGCGTATCTCCAGCATTCAGGATGCGGACCGCATCATCGTAATGGATAACGGCAGGATCGATGCATTTGCATCCCATGAAGAACTGCTTCGTACCAATAACATTTATAAAGAAGTATATGAAGCCCAGACCCAGACGGGTGGCGGCGACTTTGATGAGAATGGAGGTGAGTCATAATGCCAGGACCTATGGGCGGCGGAATGCGTGGACCCGGCAGAAGAATGCAGGGCGGTACGCGCGTTGACAATCCGGGAAAAATATTTAAGCGACTGATGGCGTATATTTTCAAAAACTACGGCATTCACTTCATTTTTGTATTGATCTGTATCGTACTGAGTGTTGTGGCGAGTATTCAGGGTACTCTGTTCATGCAGAGGCTGATCGATGACTATATCCTGCCCATGATCGGACAGGAGACTCCGGACTTTGGCAATCTGTTCCGGGAAATTATCCGTGTGGCAGGCTTTTATCTGGTGGGTGTAGCGGCTACGTATGCTTACAACCGTATCATGGTGACGATAACGCAGGGAACATTGAAGAGGCTCCGTGATGATCTGTTTGAACACATGGAGAAGCTGCCGATCAAGTATTTTGATACCCATTCCCATGGTGATATCATGTCCATCTACACCAATGATATTGATACTCTGCGTCAGATGATCAGCCAGAGTATCCCGCAGGTATTTTCCAGTTTTATTACTGTAGTGGGTACGCTGGGAAGTATGCTGGTACTGAGTATCCCGCTGACAGCAGTCAGTCTGATCATGGTGGCACTGATGATGTTTGTCACAGGTAAAGTTGCAGGCTTAAGCGGAAAATATTTCGTAAAGCAGCAGAAGAATATCGGTACCGTGAATGGCTATATCGAAGAAATGATGGAAGGCCAGAAGGTAGTCAAGGTATTTTGTCACGAAGACAAGAGCCTGGAAGAGTTCAAAAAGTTGAACGACGAGTTGTGCGAAAGTGCTTATAATGCAAATAAGTTTGCTAACCTGATGGGACCTATCAATGCACAGCTGGGTAACTTAAGCTACGTGGTATGCGCTATCGTCGGCGGTGCTATGGCACTGGGCGGTTTCGCAGGATTGACCTTAGGTAAGCTGGCCAGCTTCTTAACCTTTAACAAAAGCTTCAACATGCCGATCAGTCAGGTCAGCCAGCAGTTGAACAGTATCGTCATGGCACAGGCAGGTGCCAAGAGAGTTTTTGATCTGTTGGATGAAAAAGTAGAGGCCGACGAAGGCTATGTAACTCTGGTACGTGCGAAAAAGGTAGACGGCAAGATCGTAGAGTGTCCCGAGAGAACCGGTATGTGGGCATGGAAGCATGTACACCAGGCAGACGGTACAGTAGATTATATTGAATTACAGGGTGAAGTGGTATTCGACGATGTGGATTTTGGCTACAACGACGACAAGATCGTTCTGCATAACATCGAGATGTATGCAAAGCCCGGTCAGAAGATCGCATTTGTAGGCTCCACCGGCGCCGGTAAGACCACGATCACGAACCTGATCAACCGTTTTTATGATATTCAGGATGGTAAGATCCGTTACGACGGCATCAATATCAACAAGATCAAGAAAGCGGATCTGAGAAAATCCTTAGGTATCGTACTGCAGGATACCCATCTGTTCACTGCTACCGTAATGGACAATATTCGTTTCGGTAAGCTGGATGCTACCGACGAGGAAGTTATCGCAGCAGCGAAGTTAGCGAATGCGGATACCTTTATCCGTCAGCTTCCGGATGGCTATAACACAGTCCTCACCGGTGACGGCGCGAACTTAAGCCAGGGACAGAGACAGCTTCTGTCCATTGCCAGAGCCGCAGTAGCGGATCCGCCGGTACTGATTCTGGATGAGGCTACCAGCTCCATCGATACCCGTACTGAGAAGATTGTACAGGACGGCATGGATAAGCTGATGAAGGGCAGAACCACCTTTGTCATCGCCCACAGACTCTCTACTGTTAAAAACAGTGACTGTATTATGGTCCTGGAACAGGGACGCATCATCGAGAGAGGCAGTCATGACGAACTTATCGCTCAGAAGGGCAGATATTACCAGCTGTACACCGGTCATGCCATCGCCGAAGGCTAAGGATATTCCCAAGATTATAGAGAACAGTGCCCGGATCATAAAAGATATGATCCGGGCACTGTTTTTTTATGGATATGCGCTGTCTGTGTCTGAGGGAGTCGGGTTTTACATGATCTGTTTCCAACTGAAATATCCCACAAAATACAGCATCATAAGCATGGATGAAAGCAGTAATATGGGGAATTTGAGTTTTTCATGACGTTGCAGCCAATCACCTTCAAGCAGAAACAGCGGCAGGGCAGACAGGGTATAGCGTCCGGCACTGATCAGCCAGCTCGAGGAGTAGGTCAGCAGGAAAAAGGCAATCAGGTAGGCGAGGTACATGGGACGCATTTTCCTGCGGAAACCATAAATGATACCTGCGATATAGACAAAAAACAACACGAGTTCCGGTACCCATAGGCACATACCGGTGGAGGTGTACCAGCCGGTGATGGCGTTTTGAATGATATAGTGCAGCGTTGTCCAGATCGGAGCAAATCCGTTGTACCAGTGATTGGACTGATAATACAGGAAACGGAAAGGATCCCCCTCTACCTGATAATTGATCAGAAGATATACGACAAAGCCAAACAGCATGACAGCAGCCTGACAACCGGGGAGAAGCACCTTGTGCAGGAAATCTCTCCATTTTTTGCCGCGGAGCAGGGTAACTCCACCTTCAGAATAAAATAGTTCCACCAGCACGGCAAATGCCAAAAGCAGTCCCTGTACCTTTGTCAGACAGGCGAGAAAACCGAGGATGGCAACCATAGACCATTTATGCTGCCTCACATAGTAAAGAAAGGCAGAAGCAATGGCGAAGAACAGGGACTCTGTCATAATGGAGCCGAAAAAGAATCCGAAGGGGAAGACGCTGATGGCCAATGTAGCGGTCAGTGCGGCTTGCTTATTAAACTCTGTTTTTTCATTTTTATATAAAAAGATACAGCCGATTCCATAGCATATGGTTGAAAGTAAAATTCCGCAGAAGCGCATGTCGTGGAAGAAAAAACCAAGACAGCGCAAAAGCCACGGCAGTAGCGGATAAAACACCAAAAAAATATGTTCTCCGTTTTCTATGGCACCCGCATAGCCATTCTCGGCAATATTAAGGTAATGCTGTGAATCCCAGCGTTTCCATACCTCCAGAAAATCCGAAAAAGTGATTCCGCCGGAATAATCGCCCATGACCGCCATAACAACTATGGAAAACAGATAGAATATAATACGAAAACCAATAGCAGCACAAAAGATTTTTATTTCTTCCGGGTAACGTTCCACAAAAGAGATAATCCGTTTTTTTACAGAGGAAAGAACAATACTTTCATGTAAACATTCTATTCCGTAAACGGAAACAATCAGTAGGACCGGAACATAGTTGGTGATGTAGCGTGCACTTGTTTCCCAATGCATAAGGAACACGGTGATGCCGATAATAGCCAACAAAGGCGCCTGCAAAGCGGTGATCGGATCCGATACAAGGGTGTCAGAGGTAACAGAAGATGGTGATGCGGTCCTGCGAATACAATTCACAGCAGCAATTACCAGCAGCACAAGCAATGCATAGAAAACCATATTGCAGACAGCCTGATAAGAATGATATTTTTCCCCACTGTATAAAATAAAAGAATGAAGCCAGGAAGAATGAACGGGACTGTCATCCAAAAAATCAGAAAGTGCCAAAGTGCCATCTCCGAAACAGCGATGAAGCTTTCTTGCATAAAGGGCAAGCATACCGGTAAGACCGTTTTCGGAGATACGGTTTCCAATCTCACTCCAAAGCGCCTGATTTCGCAAGGCAGGGTTTTGGAAGGAACGTGTGAATTCATAATCTGCCGGATTGTATCCTCCGTTTCCGGTAAGCCCCATCATGATCCAGTGCAGGGAAGGCGTATTCTTAATGGCAGCCAGACCAGGGTCCAGATGGACGGAGTACATGTAATTGTGAAAAATCAGCGAAACCACGAGATAGATCAGACTGACACTCAGCACATATCCGCCTGCTTTCTTCCATTTTTTCTGAAAAAGAAAAGACAGTACAATAGCAATCACCATGATGCAGACAGTAGGTTTGATAAAAATGCCGATCGTGGCAGTAAGTCCCGACAGTAGATATATGGCAATCTTTTTCTTCCAACCCGGAACATCCGTAAACAGAGACAGATAAAACAGGAAAATCGGAAAAAGCAGAGACAGAGAGTCTGTATAAAAGGCGTCAGCCATAAAGGAAAACGGCAGAAAACATATGCTGACCAGTAAAGTCAACAAACCGTGGCGGCTTCCGAATAATTTACGTGTCGTGAGGCTGGCAATAACAAGTGTTAGCAGCAGTAAAAGTCCGTTGCCATATGCCGCAATCAGAAAGTAATCTCCGGTAAATACGGTGCCAATTCGAAATAGCACATAGAGAAACATAAGACCGCCCAGGTTATTGGGAAACCAGTCAAAATAGTCATAGTAATTCGGAAAACTTCCGGTTTCCAGCCATTGAATGGCACCGCCATAGATGGCATCCAGATCAAAGCTGGGCTGGAAACGTAATTCTTCGATCCGGGAAAACTGAAAGATTCCAAACAGTATGACAAATCCGATCAGGCAATACGGATATATTTTGTCGCAGAAAGCTTCTTTTCCATGAGTCCTGTGAAGAAAGTAAAGCAGGAAACACAGGAAAACAAGAGCACTGCCCCAAGTAGAAAAAGAAGGATTATGGAGCAGCAGACTTCCGGTTAAAAACAGAAAAAGGATGCTTCCAATCATAGCGGCAAGCTGAAATAAATTAAATTTTATCCTATTCATGTGATATCTCCCTCTTAACCAGAGATTAATACCCAGGTCGGTCTCCAACGTAAGTATTTTATTACAAAATCCACATCCACCGGCTGCCCGGACAATACCGGATAGAATAGCAGGAACAGGGCAAACGCCACCGCGGCATAAGCGCAGCAGACGATGACGAAGGTGCGGTCAGACATATGCTTCTTCCACTGCATCAGACTGTATACGATCATCAGCACTACAAAAGGAACACTGGGGAAATAGTGGTAGATGAAAGTGATCCTGGTGACGAAGAACCAGGGCAGGTACTGCGCCAGGTAGCCGACTGCCAGAAAAGCAGCTGCTGCATATTCTCTGCGGGACAGGGTAATCGCAGTATTTGTGGAGCTCTCTGTTTTTGTGTGTCCTGCCAGAGAACAAAGAAACGCATTATTGCGAATTAACAGGTACAGGATGTAAATAAATGCCGGAATACCGATCCACCATACAACAGGATTGCCGAAAGCACTGATCCCCTCTTTGACTGCATTGGTCAGATATCCGGAATAGTACCAGATCGGACGGACTATGGTGGGCCACTCATACCAGGAGGAAGAGTAGGGATGTGTCGCCTCCAGGCCACTGTGGTAGTTGAACATGGAAGTCTGGTTTGCCAGCATACGGTCAAACAATCCCGGATGAGAATTGTCCACAAAAGGCAGGTAGGACAGCAGATAGATCACTACCGGAATCAATACGAAAAAGGTCAGACAGAAATCAATGGTCTTGATCGTATAGTTAGGGAAATTCTTCACTATGTATTTATGGCCGATACCGTTTGTACTTTTGCCGGGATGTGCTTTGGCGTACAGGTATTCCCGGTAGCGGAGCAGCAAGTGCGCGAAAAACAGCAGTGCCAGACCACATCCGGCATAGACACCGGTCCATTTGCTGGCAATGCCAAGCCCCATGCAGACACCGCACAATCCTAATGGAATGAAGGTCTTATGTAGTGGCGTGTCATAGAAACTCATGCTGCAATAGCTATACATAAAATAATACATGGCAATCACGAAGAACGTGATATAGACATCGATCGTTGCAATTCTCGTCTGTGTAAAATGCATAAAATCAAAGGCAAACAGGAAGCAGGCGAGAGCCGCTGCGGGAGTATTACCAGTCATTTTCTTCCCCAACAGATAGAGGAACGGCAGCATGGCGATGCCAAATAAAGTACCCATGATCCGCCAGCCGAAGGGATTCATCCCGAAAATAGCGATACCCACAGAGATCAGAATTTTGCCCAGAGGCGGATGTGTATTTTCATAAGTGGGCAGCCCGTGGAGGAATTCATAAGCCGTACGGGCATGATAGATCTCATCGAAATACATGCTGTTACGGAAAGAATAGCGTTCCGGGTAGCAATCGCTCTCATCGAACAAAGTCTCGTAAGCAGAGGCATTCACAGGGCGTAGGATTTCACCGTCCGCATCGGTGAAGACCAGCTCGATCAGAGATGCATCCGTATCGGTCAGTGTGAGACGTAAGTAACGGGCGTCTGTTACGCCTGCTGTCTGCGTCAGATCTTCCAGGGACACATCCTGCCAGGTGAAGACATTGTTCAGAATGATCTCGCCCAGATACGTCCAGTCCTCCGCCTTTGAGCTACGGACTTCAGCCGTAAAATGCCGCTGATGCCAGGGCGCGATGTAACTTGCCAGGGTGACGGGAACTGTATTTTCCGGAAATTCCAGTTCGATGACCTGATTCTGTGTCATATCGTAGGTTGTCTCGGGAGCCTTGCGGTCACCCAGGTCATAGAGCGTAAAAAAGCTGTAGAGAGCACAGATCGCCAGCAACAGACACAGGTCTGCTCTCGTGAGACGCAGACGTTTTTCGGAAGGCGTGGGCTCTAAGGGAGACAGAAAATGTTCCCGGAACAGCTGCCACAGTCCGGTACCGGAGGCTGTAGAAGAACTGCGTTTTGCTCCGGCATGCCTTCTTACGCCAGTGACAATAGGTACCGCTTCTCCATGGACATAATATTTCCAGATGATTTTGTAGAAATCATACAGACAATATAACATGCCTGCGGATACCAGCAGAATTATGGGGGCCTTGCGGTCATAGTTCTGCGGATCGTAATGGTACAGCACGTTGCCAGTGTTGTAGAAATGCAGCGCGGCGAAACCTGCATAACATTTCCACAGGGAGCCAACGGGTTTATACAGATAGCAGAACAGCAGCAGTGCAAGTCCCGGATACATATAGCGTTCGTGCATTCTGACGGAAAACAGGAACATAGTCAGAATGATAAAAGCACCGAGGCAAAAATAGCGTGAAGGCTCTTTTCGACAACGCAAGGCAATCAGAAAAGTAAAAAGAACGATCAGCAGGATGGCGATGGTTCCCCACGCCTTGCAGGGCAGGAAGAGGAATACGGTATTCTGGTCGATCCAGTTCATGCCCAGAAGTCCCCAGAAATTATAGGCGTTTACAGCAGCGTATTCATAGGATCCCAACGTGGAAGTGTACTGTGAGATCGCGGCATTCAGTCCGAAGGGGGCGCACAACAGAAGCATGCCGCAGATCATAGCCAGACCGCCGCACAGATTATAAAAGAATTTCCTCCAGGAAAAATCCTGCAAAAATACATGATCCAAAATGCCGACCAAAAGGACGGGAGTGAAGATCAGTGTCTGCGGCTTTAACAGAACTCCAAGACCGTAGATCGCATAAGCCGGAAGCATCTTGCCATCCATGAGGAACAGACACATCAGGATCACCACCAGGGTGTGAACGGAATCCACCTGCCCCCAGCAGGAAGAATTCAGGATGATTGCCGGCTGGAATAGGTAAGCACAAGCTACACATACAGATTGCATTTCGGAAAAATGCAGTCTTTTTGTCGCCTCTTTGTAGAGCAGATAGCCGCAGGCCATGTCGCACAGAATAGCAGGCAGCTTTAACAGCATGATATGCAGGCTGGAATAATAAGGGATTCCAAGCAGGGAACGCAGCGCCCCGATGAGATACAGGACATACATGAATCCAGGCGGATAATCGGTAAAAGTCTCCGCGGAATAGAATGCCCCGGGACCTACGGTGAAGATCCGGTCAGCCCACGCAGCAAAACAGGCAATATCATTGCCGAAACCGTGGGTGGTATAAGCAAGGATCAGACGAAGCAGCAGGGCAGCCCCGAAAATGATCCAGACGAACCGGGTAATGTTTTGGAATTTACCTTTGTATTCCTCTTTTTGGAAGCCGGTATAGCAGACACCGCACAGAAGCAGTGAAAGGATAGCAAAAAAATGTATCATAAGATATAATTCCCCCAATAGTTTTATAATCACAACTTAAAAATATCAAAAAATGAGTTTTTCGTAAAGACGATTACTTAAAAATAAGTTATAATCATTAGTAAATTCAGACAGATGCAAAAACGGAAAAAAGGGGACAAGCATGAAGAATAAAAAAGTGGAAAATTCCATTACCGCAATACTGGCGGCAGCAGTTCTGATCACCGGTGGGATGAGTCTGTATTCCTATCTGTCGGAGCAAAAGGCGAAAAGCGAATATGATGCCATCAGGCAGGAGGTAGTGGTGGAAGAGCCCAGGGTGGAGGAGACAGAAGAAGTACAGGTGAAAAACTCCCCCGATCTGCAGATTGATTTTGCAAATCTCAAGAAGACCAACCCGGATTTCAGAGGCTGGCTTTATTTTCCGGCACTTGACATCAGCTATCCGGTGGTACAGGGCGACGACAACAATTATTATCTGAAGCATTCCTTTGAGGGAGAAAGTGTAAATGCCGGGTGCATTTTCATGGACTGTGAGGCTTCGGCGGACTGGTCGGACCGGAACACCTTCGTCTTCGGACATAATATGCGGGATGAGAGCATGTTCGGTAGTTTTAAAAATCTGTTGAAGGGGACCGTAAGCTGCGGGGAGAACCCGTATTTCTATATCTATACGGAAGATAAGGTCTATATTTATGAAATCTTTGCTTATTACGAGACCAGAAGCACCAGCGACCGCTTCGCAACCTTTACCTCGGACGCTTCCTATGACGATTACGTGCAGTGGGCGACGGAACATTCCCTGTATGCCTCGGATGCGGACTTAAGTGCCAGGGGGAACATTGTGTCGCTGTCCACCTGCTACGGTTCTGCCGGTACCAAGAAGCGTGCCCTGCTACATGGAGTATTAACGGAAACGGTCAGTAATTAAGACTGTGTGCCCCCCCTGTAAGCCTTCAAAAAGACAACCAGAGAACAAAAATAAGCAATAAATCACAAATTTAATAAAAAATCTGAACCTTTTTTATGAGACCCATAGTCTTAATAGATGTAAAGAGGAACGAAAACGTTTGAGTACGTTTTGGAACGAAGACATGGGATTTCATTGAGGGAGAAATCAGATGAGCAGACTTAGCAAGTATGTGAAGGAAAAATTAGTAAAGGTTCTGGTGGCAGCGCTGGTAATGGGAACCGTTGCGGGGAACGGAACACTTACGGTACAGGCAGAGGAATTGGTTGCGGTAGAGGCAACAGTTGGGGAAGACTCTGCATCCGGAGAGAATATTGATGTGGAAGAAAATACAGTAGCTGATCCGGAGGTGACACCGGAAGCAACGATGGCGGCAGAACCGGAAGCAACGGCGGTGGCTACACCGGAAGTGGCAGCAGGTGCAGGTCTTATCATGCCGCTGACAATGAATTTAAGTGCGGAAGCAAATGAGACAGTAAACCTGATAACAGTAGGTACTTTGAATTATGAAGAATTTGCTGTTGTTGCACAGGAATATACCGGAGGCCATCTGGAAGGCGGCGGTTTAGTCGCTAATCTGCGGAATTGTGTTGATTTCTACAGACCCAGTGTGAATTATATCGGTCAGATATCAGAAGCTATGCTGACAGTGGGAAATGGCGGGTATGATGGAAAGGCCTCTTTGGTAATTGAAATGTCTGCCAATACCGATAAAACTTTTGTGCCTAAATATAATGAAAATAATGGTGGAAATGTTAATCTTGTAGTAAAAGAGACTGGTAAAGAGGATTTTTGGTTTACGGTAGGAACTATTAGTAATACGGAACCTATCAGTGTTTGTGAAACGGGAGCTGTCAGTACAGCAGTAGATAATGCACTTGCACAGGCAGTAGCAGATTCACAGAATTACTACAATATGATATCTTCCGAAACAGTAACTGTAATCAATGTTGAAGGAAGATTGACAGAGACAGAGGTTGCCACTGTACTGAAAGATGCGCAGGAAGGCAAACTTGTAATTATTAATTGCCTTGGTAACTGGACAAATATAGATTGCGCAAATATGGCTGCAGATGGTGGTTATGCACATCAGGGATGGGCAGCAAATATTATTTGGAATTTGGGACAGAGTAGCGGAAATCTGGTTTTGAATCAATCTGTGTTTGGAAGAATTCTGGCGCCGAATGCTGATTTCAGCAATGGGTGGGCTATGGTAGTTGGTTCTGTGGTTGCAAAGACTTTTGTGCAGGGAAATGAAGTGCATTATCCAGGACTGAAGGGAGAGCCCAGACCTATAAAAACACCGACACCGACCGTGACGCCGACGCCTACACCAACTGCAACACCAACGGCAACGCCCACTGCAACACCCACTGCAACACCTACGGCAACACCAACGGCAACGCCCACTGCAACACCCACTGCAACACCTACGGCAACGCCAACTGCAACACCGACAGCAACGCCAACTGCAACACCAACAGCAACACCAACAGCAACGCCTACGGCAACACCTACGGCAACGCCTACGGCAACACCTACGGCAACGCCTACGGCAACACCTACGGCAACGC
>ERZ1026878.581-NODE-581-length-27366-cov-16.231885_pt1 | contig 27366 bp, 42 predicted proteins | sample MGYA00380169_ERZ1026878 | MGnify/ENA primary metagenome ERZ1026878 (study PRJEB33269, sample SAMEA4719805) | human gut metagenome | biome: human-associated habitat; feature: organic feature; material: feces | place: Cameroon | collected 2013-10 ...
CATACATAACTATAATGAAGTCATACAAAGTTACTTAGAGGACATTATTATGAATTACAGAGTACAAAAATATATCGATCACATTAACGCTTATATTTTAGGCGGTGTGAGAGGTAAGCTAGCACTTTTAACTGATGAGCAAATCAATAGTATTTATTCAACATTCAAAGAGCATGGATATTCATTAGATGATGTTAGCGAAATTGATGATGACGAGTACGATAATATCGTGCTTGAACTAGCAAATGATTTCGCAGAATAAGGAGAATTAAATGTATAAATATTATCAGCCTAACGAAAAGCACAAAAAAGCCTGTGACTGCGTTGTGAGAGCTTTAACGAAAACATGCAATATGACTTGGGAACAAGTCTATAAAAGACTTTGTGAAATTGGTTTAGCACAATGGGATATGCCTAACTCCCCTGAAGTGTATAGAATTATGTTGCTTGAACAAGGCTTTAAAATGAATACAATTAAAGCAGTCAAAGGCTCAAAACGACCAACTGTTGAAAGTTTTACTAAAGAACATAAGAAAGGAATTTATGTATTAGAAGTAGCAAATCATATAGTAGGAGTAGTGAACGGTTGCTATTTTGACACATGGAATTGTGGTAATAAATGTCTTTATAGATACCATGAGAAAGCTCAAAGATAATAAACTATGAGCGAAAGAAAGGTGCTATCATGCACCTTTTTATTTTGTGATATATGTCACATTTTCAATATTAAATGTCGTATTTTGTAAGCTGAAAATATATAATTAAGGGTATAGAAATGATGAAAGAAGCATTGATAATTTTTAGCACTGTCTTAATAGCTGTGCTAATCGCTTACTCATTAGGCTATCTGTGGTACATACAAGCTAACGTTTAGGAGAGAGCGAAAATGGCAAATTGGTTTAAAGACAAAGCAATTAAAGATTTAAACTTTTTCTTTGGTGAGAATAACTGGCGAAAAATATCTAACAAGTATTACACTATCGTGAACCCAGTTTTAAACGATGATGAGTTTCTGCTAAGAACAAACAACATCAAGACTTACACAAAGGGTGAAAATTTAAAGATCATCTTATTGGTAGGCAACAATAAAGCTGTTTATTTGAAAGATTGGCAAGTTAAAAAAGTTCAAGAATACCCTTTTGGCAACTCTTATATTGTAAAACTTAGCCGAAAGTTTTTTAAAATTTATACTTTTAAATCAGACTTTGAAGACTTCTCATTTGATCGTGACGAAGACTTTGACAGCCTGAAAGAAATTGCAAGCACACAAATTAAACAACAATTCAGATTTGGTCATAACGACTATTATGAGGACTAGAAAATGAACTTTGATGAATATCAAAAATTAGCGATGCGTACAGCACCTAGCAAAGATAGACTAACACTAGAAATGCACTCACTTCACGGAATGGCATCGGAAGTGGGCGAACTGCATGGCATCTATCAAAAAACATATCAGGGTCACGCAATGGAAAAGCATCACGCAATGAGTGAAGTTAGTGATTTGCTGTGGTTCATTGCTGAATGGTGTACTGCTAATGACCTGAGTATGGATGACGTAGCTAAGTACAACATCGAAAAGCTGGAAAAACGTTTCCCAAACGGCTTTGAAGCTGAAAAATCCCTACACCGTAAACAAGGAGATATTTAAAAATGACTAGAGCCGAGCCTAGAAGTGGGCAACTATACAGGCACTTTAAAGGCACTGTTTATCGTATTTTAGCAGTCGGTCATCATTCTGAGACAGGCGAAAAAATGGTAGTTTACTATGACGTCAACGAAAAAGTTAGTGATGCTGGTGATCCATGTATCAGACCATTAGCGATGTTTATGAGTGAAGTTGACAGTAAAAAATATCCAAACATTAAACAACAATTCAGATTTGAGGAAATTAAAAAATGCTAAAAGTAAACAACATTCAGGTGTTCAATTTTGATCGTGCTTTGTTTTCAGCACGCAACCCATTAAATAGCTGGGATAAGTCAAGTCCTGAAGCTAATTTAGATTTAGCACGTAGATTATATAAAGCTGGTTCAGAGCATCGAAAGTATTTGAGACAGATTATGATCTGCTGTGACATTTTAGCACCGCTTTATTGGTGGAAAGAGTTTGACACATACAAAGTTGGTACAACTGCTAACTCATGTAGCACAATGCACACACTACATAAACGTGAGCTAGTAATGGAAGATTTTAGCACCGAAAATATCATAGATGACTGCAAGAGCACTTTTGAAGATTATATTACACTGTTGAATGTGTTGCGCTTATGCTACGTAGAGACAAAAGACAAGCAGATGTGGTACACGATCATTCAGATGTTGCCTAGTTCGTTTAATCAGCTGAGAACTGTGACAATGAATTACGAGAACTTAGTGAATATCATTCATCAACGCTCACACCATAAACTGAATGAATGGCATCAGTTTATAGATGCATTTAGAGCTGATACTAATATCAATGAGATAATTGGCAATGATTAGTGTGATCTTAGTCTTAATTGTTGTATTTTTATACACAACTTTATTTTATATTTTGAAAAAATGGTTATAGACAACATAAAAAGTCTATCTATTGTACTGCTGGTATGTGTGTGTGCATACCAGCACATGAAATTAGATAGTTATAGAGCTGAGACTATCAAAGCTCAGGAACAAGCACGAACCGAAAGCATACAGCTTAGTGATAAGCTGAATAAATTAAACGAGGTCAGAGAGAATGAGCAGAAAGAAGCTGATCGCACTATTAGTGATCTGCGAAAGCGTGTCGCTAATGGGGTGCACATCAACCGTAAAACCGTGTCCAGTAATACCACCGCTGGGAATACAGAAAGTAGATGCGAACTCAGTGGAGCAGATGCGGAGTTTTTTATTACAGTCGCAGAAAGAGCAGACAACAACGCACGTAAATTAAATCAGTGCATTGATGCTTATAATGCACTAAGAAAAGGAGATTGAAGATGAAGTTTGACATTAAAGACGTTCTGAAATTTGATATTAAAGATGTTAAGTCATGGAATACTAGAAAAGATGTGAAAATTGGTGCTGAGGGGTATTTTTTCAATAAAATTAGTGATTTACATAGTATAGAACGTATTGGATATTCAAAGATAGAGAGTATCAATGATAATCAAGCTGATTGTTTTTTTTCAACTGCTTTTTATGGGGGTTATTCTTTTTTCTTACCTTTAAATGCGGTCAAGAAAGTTGAGACGAAAAACAAATATCGACCTTTTAAAAACTTATATGAGTTTTATCAATTTTTATCTTTTAATTCTCATATTACAGAAGAAGAGTTTACTCCAGTAATGCTACTAGGTCTTTACTTTAAATATAGAGATAAGAAAGCACCACGTTTCGCAAGCACAATAGTAATTAACAGAATTGACTTTGATTTATCAGATGATCCTTGTGAGCCTTGCATCGAGGGGAGAAATTTAGGACTATGGTTTGATTATGCTGAAATTATGAACGATGACGGCAAGTGGCAACCTTTTGGAGTTAAGAAAAATGAGTAAATCTACTGATACACACAATATCAAATTAACTAACTTAGAAATTTTTGTACTGGAATTTATCTTAGAGGACTTCGATGCAGAGATAGAACTTGAATACAAAGATGGTAAGAAGATATCTTTTCCGAAAATTATTGAGGGCTTTGTGCAGAAATTAAAGGAAGCAGAAAATGAAAATCATTGATGATTGGATCGTTAATAAAGTTAATGTGGCTGTGATAATGAAAGCTAACCGTGGCAACGGCACTTATATTCATATAGATGGAACAATCAAAGAATGTGATAATGTGGGCATACTTTTTGAAAGTAGCATGAAAGATACCTTTTATATCCCATACACAAGTATTGTTGAAATAGAAAAGAAATGAACTATGAATTTATATGTAATGTAATTTTAGGTACTTTATGTGTCTATCAGGGCTATCGCATCCATCAATTAAAGCTGGATATGTTAGATCAACTAATTCAACTTTGGCGATGCCAAAAAGAAATTTTGCAACTTATGAAGAGATTATATGAGAGAAATATTGATGACTGAATGTTTAGCAAGTGCTAGAACTATCTACCGTAAATTAAAACATCTGCATCAGACAGAATGGGAATTATGCAGAATATCAGACAATGGAATATGGCGCATCGCTGTAGTTGTGCCGTCACGTAACACAATGTACGTGTGGTACGATTATCTCAATCGCTTAGTATCTATTGCACTTGATAACGAAGATAATTACACAACTTATGAAGATTATGATTTTAATCTTTTCATTAAGGTAATGAAGAAAATACTAAGACGTAAGAGCTTTGATTTGAGGTATGAATGAAAGATATACTAATGTTTATATGACATTACCAGTGTCATATTTGGCTGGACTTGTAATATTGAGGTTATATGATAAGCCTATAACAGCATACGCAATCATAGGCTTTTTGATCGTAGCTAGTGTTAAAATACACATTACTACTTAACCCATACATGGTGCAAAAAGGTGAATTTTTCCTTATCAGAACAAGGCAAATGTTCACCTTTTATTGTGACAATTCTCACACATTTTTTTGTGCTCCAGCTCTGATGTAATTCAGGCGCATCTAAGTAATCCAACATCATCGAACCTGAAACATACATCAACCCACCTAAAAATATATAAAAAATTACATTTTTCAGCATCTTTTCTACTCCAAAAAATACACACGTGTAGCTGAATTTTTATAGCAACACGTGTGGTGCGCTTAATTTATTTAGCTAAGATAATACAGCAAAATAACGATTTTTACTACTCACAGATTTTAAAATCTGTGTGCAACAGCAATTTTTTTGCTAAAATACGTACGTGTACGTAGGTGCGGTACGTAGGTGATTAGGTGTTTTTTCTTTATAAATCAATACGATCACACGTCACGTACGTACTTTTAACTTCTTATATAAATTGCACACAGAATTTTAAATTCTGTTAGTAAAAATAATAATAATATATATATAATACATTGTACCTATGTATTATATAGGTCAAGTCGTTGATTTATAAGACTTTTTATCGGTACAAGGTTAAAAACTATCTGCGTACACCTACGTACCACCTACGTACCGAATAATTTTTATACGTATTTTAGGGGTTTGACATGACTTTGAGCATCAGAGAGAAAAAAGCAGAATTGGACAAGACAATTTCAATTATTGAAAACTATCTAAGAGATTATGCAAGTAAGCCTGAATGTGTCTATACACTTGACGATATGCTTGACGATATTACGAATACCTTTGACGTACACATTAAAAAGCGTGATATTTTAGAAAGTATTGAAGCGATGCCTGAACTAGAATTAACGTGTAAGCAAATTATGATAAATGGCAAACGAAAAAGATTTGTGGTATTTTTAAGGAATGGGCTAAAATGAAAGTAAAAGAGGGCTGGAATGGCTAAACTAACTCAGAAACAAGAATTATTTTGCGTTGAATATGCGAAAACAGGTAATGGCGCAAATTCAGCAGTTAAAGCTGGATATGCACCGAAAAATGCAAGAATTACAGCTAGTAAACTTCTAACTCAATCTAACATTCAACAGAAATTACAAGAACTTAACAAAAAATACGTTAAATCATCTATTGCTGATATTCAGGAAATGCAAGAGAAACTAACTGATATTATTAGACAGAATGCCAGTGAGGAAATTGTTTTAGCTGTCTCAAAAGGTAGATATGCCGAAGTCGTACATGATGTTAAAAAAGCTGGTCTTCACGATGTGGTTAATGCGATCAGCTTACTAGGTAAGATGCAAGGTGCATTTACTGATAACTTAAAGCTAGACATTTCCCCTGTAGTCATTAAGGATGACTTAGATGAGTGAGCTAAGACTATCAGAAGTTGTGGGTAAAGGCTATGCGGACTATTGGCGCACAAGAAAGCGTTATGTAGTCTGCAAAGGTAGCCGTGGTAGTAAGAAGTCAAAAACTACTGCATTGTGGATAATTACTAATTTAATTCAATATCCATTAGCTAATTGTCTGTGTATAAGACGATATGAGCGAACTCTACGAGACAGCATCTTAAGTGATTTAAAATGGGCTATTAACCGTTTGAATTTACAGCCTTTTTTTAAGATCACAACTAGCCCCCTTGAAATTACTTACATTCTCACAGGTCAAAAAATACTATTTCGTGGTTTAGATGACGGCTTAAAAATTACTTCTATTTCAGTGCCTTATGGGTATTTATGCTGGGTGTGGATAGAAGAAGCGTACGAAATTACTAACGAGGATGATTTCAACAAAGTAGATGGCTCTATCCGTGGCGAAATGCCTGACGGCTATTTTAAGCGCATTATGTTGACTTTTAATCCTTGGAGTGCTCAAAGCTGGTTAAAGAAAAGATTTTTCGATACATCATCGAATAACGTTTTCACTAAGACAACTACATGGAAGTGTAACGAATGGCTTGACGAAAGCGACCGTAATTTGTTTTTAGAAATGAAAGAGAAAAATCCTAGACGATACCGTATTGAGGGCGATGGTGAATGGGGTATCTCAGAGGGCTTGATTTACACCAACGTTGAAGTTCAAGATTTTGACGTGAACAAAATTAAAAAAATTGAGGGTGTCAAAGCCTGTTATGGGCTTGATTTCGGATATACAGATCCAAACGCCCTTGTATGCTTGATTGTGCACGTGCACGACAAGGTGATCTATGTGTTTGACGAGTGGTATCAAAGGAACGTAACAAATATCGCTATAGCTCAAAAAATAAGGGATATGGGCTACGGCAGTGAACGTATAATCTGTGATAGTGCAGAGCCTAAGTCTATACGTGAGCTGTGTGACGAGGGACTGAGAGCTGAGGGTTCACGTAAAGGTCGTGACAGCGTTAATTATGGTATTCAGTTAATTCAGAACTACAAAATTATTGTGCATCCTAAGTGCACAGAATTTTATCGTGAAATTAGCAATTACTGTTGGGCTAAAAATAACGCTGGTGAATTGACCGATAAGCCAGATCATGAATTTTCACATTGCATGGATGCTATGAGATATGCTATAAGTAAGAATGTATTACCTGATACATTCTCTTTTGAGTAATGGAGTATTTAAAATTGAGTAAATTGGAAAACTTCGATATTGCAGATTTGAACGGTCACGGCAAATTTCAAATACCTGAATTGCCAGCTGTGACTAATACTGATTTCAAACGTTTTGAGCGTTTGATTTATGCTAAAGACATCAAAGATTTATATAACGTATGCTTGCACACATTTAGCTATGATTATCAGTTCAATTCTGTATGGAGTAAGCCTGATGAATGGACTGATAGACTTTTAAATGTGAACTGTGTCATAGCACCTGATTTCAGCTTATATCGTGATATGCCGTATGCGTTACAGTTATATAATCATTATCGAAAGCACTGGGTTGCAAGGTATTGGCTAGAAGCTGGAATTAAAGTTATACCTAATATCCGATGGTCTGATGAAAAATCATACGATTTTTGCTTTGAGGGTGAGCCTAAAAAAAGTATAATTGCCGTAGGTACTACAGGCACACAGCGTGATTGTGTTGCGCATGAGTTATTTATCAGGGGCTTTGAAGAAACATTAAACAGATTAGAGCCTATTAAAATTTTAATGTATGGTAGTGTGCCTGAAAATTTAAACACTCACGGTGTTGAGATCGTACATATACCGCATCACTACGATCAAAGACGACTGAATGAAAAATTAGCAGAATGCCAAAAGCAAATGGAGTTGACACAAATATGAATGTGAATGAATTTAGACGTATTTTAAATCGTCAAATTACCTGTTGGGATATTAACAAGCGATACTCTTTATACCGTAAAAATTTCACTGTGTGGGATAACTTATACGATGTTGAATATCCACATGAGACACTTGACGATGCACTACAATTCAAGATTGACGGTGTAAAGTTACTCACTCTTTTAGAGAATTTACCTGATAATCATTTTGATACAATCGAGCTAACTGGCGGTTCAGGTGCTAGCAGTGGTGAACGCATGAAAGTGGGCAATAGAGAGAAAGACGGTACACCTAGTAAGCGTTTATTACCATCTATGCGAAATACTAGCGTTGACAAAGCTGTAGGTAAAGGCGGAAGATACAAGACTTCTAAAGATGCACTTGACGACTTCTCTAAGGCACATCGAGGGTCAAATCACGAGTACGCAATTACAACTGATGATCGTGGCTATGTTCATTCATATCGAGAGGGTAAAAGAAGCTCTGTAACTCCTGATTTAATTCCAAATATGCACGTCTCACATAATCACCCTAGTGGGTCAAATTTTTCAACACAAGATTTGAAAGTTTTTAGTGCTACAAAAATTAAGTCAATTACCGCAACAGGTTCAAGAGCTAGTTTCACCGTCGAGCGTGGATCACATTTTGATAGTAAGGGCTTCAATCAGGCGATTAAGCGACTTGAAAAGCGTGGGCTAGGTGTTCAAGGTATCAAAGGAAAAGATGACATTGACCGATATAACAAAGGCTTAGGCAAATGGCTAAAAGTTAATTCTAAGCGTTATGGTTACAAATATTCATCTACACCTGTTAAGGATTAAAATTATGTTAGATTTTACAGACATGGAAACAAAAAGGCTATGCGATATAGTCAATGTTGGTGCTGGCAACCGACTAAACGATAGAGAGTTTTTAGAGCGTGAATTATCAAAATGGCTTACTTGCAAGCAAAGACGTTTCCAAATGATTGCTGATGGTTATTATGATTATGAGCAAGCTATTAAGCTAAAAAAGCGTATGGTTATTGCCGATGGTGGCAAAATGGCGGTTGACCCACATCTACCTAATAACCGATTTATTGATAATCGTTATGCAGATATGGTAGATCAAAAAGTAAACTATCTGCTAGCTAAACCTTTGACTTTTAAGACAGACAATCAGGCATACGCAGATGCGTTAAAACTTGTATTTAATAAGTCTTTTTATAAGACATTCAAGAACTTAGGCAAAGATACATATAATGGCGGTATCGGCTGGTTATATCCTTACTATGACGAACAGGGCAATTTTAAAATTAGAAAATTTAAGCCTTATGAAATTTTGCCATTTTGGACTGATGACGATCACACACAGCTTGATTTTGCCGTGCGCTACTATGAAATGTTAGGTTATCAAGGTCATATTGAGCACGTTTACAAGTTCGTTGAAGTTTATGACACTAAGGGCATTCATAGATTTACTTACGAGAACGGTGGACTAAGACCTGATTATCAAACATACTACTTTGAAAGACCTGATTTAGACGGTGAGCTAATTCCGTACAACTGGGATAGAGTACCGTTAATTGCGTTTAAGGCTAATAACAACGAGACCAGTCTGTTAAAAAAGTGTAAGTCACTTCAAGACGGTATCAACGAAATTCTGTCTAATTTCGGTGACGGTATGCAAGAAAATGCGTCAGGTAATTCAGTGTTAGTTTTGAAAAATTATGGTGGTGAAAACTTAGGCGAGTTTAGACGTAATTTAAGTCAGTATAAAGCCGTCAAAGTCACTACAGTTGACGGTGCAGACGGTGGAGTAGATACTTTACAAATTGAAGTAAATGCTCAAAATTATCTCACTATTTTAGCCGAGTTGAGAAAAGCACTCATTCATAATTGCCGAGGTTATGACGTTGACGAATTGAAATCAGCTGGTAGTCCTAACGAAATGACTATTAAATCAGTTTATTCACAAATAGACTTAGATGCGAACGAGTTAGAAACTGAATATCAAGCTAGCTTTGAAGAATTGTTATGGTTCGTAAATCAACACCTAGCGAATGTTGGTGTAGGCAACTTTGATAATGAACAAGTTGAAGTTATTTTCGATCGTGACTTAATGATAAATGAAAGTCAAGTAATTCAAGATGTCAACGCTAGTGCTTCACTGCTATCTAAGCGTACTCTGTTATCACAGCATCCATGGATCACTGATGTTGAGAAAGAATTAAAAGAGCTTGACAAAGAAGAACAAAAGCAAATGGAGCAGTTCGGTAATTCTCAGTTTATTAAGCCAGTCGTAGGTGACGATGATGTTGAGCAATAAATATTGGTTAAATCGGTTCGATCAAGTTGAGCAAAGTGCAAATAATAAAGCCACTTCGTTCACACGCACGATCAAACGTCAATATAGAATTGCGCAAAAGGAAATTGAAGCTAAAATTGCTTATTGGTACGAGCGATTAGCTTCTAATAATGAAATTTCAGTAGAAGATGCGCATAAACTGCTTGATAGAGATGAATTACAAGAGTTTAGATGGTCACTTGAAGAATATATCAGATATGCTAAGAAAAATGCCGTTAGTCAGCAATTTATGAAAGAACTTGAAAATGCAAGCGCAAAAGTGCACATCAAGAAACTTGAAGCACTGAAATTAGAAAGTGCATTTCAAGTCGAAAAATTGATGGGTAACATAGAAACAGGCATGAATACATTGTTAAGCACAGTGTATGAAGATAGCTACTATCGCTCTATGTTTGAAATCTCAAAAGGCTTTGAGATAGGCTTTAATGTGTCAAAACTTGACGATGACATTATCAAACGTGTCATAGGTCAAAAATGGGCAGTTGACGACAAAAACTACTCTGATCGTATATGGACTAATAAAACGAAATTGACAAACACATTAAATAATGAGTTTTCAAAGCTAGTCTTAGCACGTGGAAACATAAAAGATACATACGCAAATGTAGCTAATACTATGAATACCAGTTACTCAAATGCCGAAAGACTGGTATATACAGAACAGGCTTTTATATCAAGTCAAGCTCAGGCGGATTGTTTCAAATCACTTGAAGTGGATGAATACATGATCGTAGCTACACTTGACGATCGTACTTGCGATACGTGCGCACCATTAGATCATAATCACTATCCATTGAAAGACAGACAAGTAGGTGTCAATGCACCGCCATTTCATCCACGTTGCAGATGTACTACTGCTCCATACATACCTGATGGCAAATATGCCGAAGCTACAAGAACATCAAGGGATGAGAGAGGTAAAACCGTAAATATTGTTAGAGCTGATACAACATACAATGAATGGAAAGAGCAGTATGTCACAGATAAAAAATATACGAGTGGTTCGGATGCAACACTTAGCGATTTAGTTACTCAATATGTTAATATTGTTAGAGCTAAAAAGAAGAGAGGATAAAGCATGAATTTCACAAAATGGTTTAAGCTCAGAAAGCCTGAGCAAGAAGAATTTTACGATGTAGATGATTTTAACTTTAACGCTGATATTTTAGATACTGAGCTTAAAAACGTTAAAGATAACTATTTGCCATTGGCTGGCGGTACAGTTACAGGCGATGTTGCGATCAATGGTGCTTTGACCGTGCCTAACGGCTTAATACGTACAAACGATACAAGTAAAGTGATGACTATTATATGCACCGCAGACGACAAATCAGGTGCTAAGTTGCTTTTAGGCGGTAAAGATGCAACTAATAACGCTGGTGAGTTTGTCATCACAGCTACTGATGGCACAAATTCATTTAGCTTTTGGGGCTTACCTACTGGCAAATTAACTTGGAATAACAAAAATATTGTTAGAAGCGTGAACAGTGTAAATGCTGATGACAATGGTAATGTGTCAATTACAAGTGTAAATCATGCAATTTCAGCTGATAGTGCTACAAGTGCAAGTAGCGCAACTAAGGCTAGTCAAAACGCATCAGGTCATTTATTAGCTGATACTATTGTGAACTCTATTAGCATTAACGGTAGAACAATCACAGTGACTAAGATTGACGGTAAATCTTACACACTTACAACACAAGACACCAATACTGTATATACAAAGCTAAGTCAATTTGTCAACGATGTTGGTTATATTACAGCAGACGGTCGAGCTTATCCACGTACAGTAGGTGGCGGTAATCTCAATTTCAATTGGAGTGGTAAGAGTGGTCAGCCTACATGGTTATGGGGTGGCGAAGACGGTACTAATATGTATGTTTACAACCCATCTAATTTTTCAGTTAATTATGCTAGGTCAGCTGGGTCAAGTACACGTGCTAGTCAAGACAGTGATGGTTTGCAGATCAATACTACTTATCTAAAAAAAGCTGATGTAGGTAAGGTTACTTTAAGAGCTACAAGAAACTCTGACGGCAACTGGAGTATTACAGGACTAACAGTTGGTAAACCCTTATATATCACACATTCAAATGGTAATTCATGCCGTATACGAGTTCTTTCGGGCACAAATGACTTTACAGGACATGATTATAACATTGGCATTGTAATCTATTTAGCGTTGGTGCTTTCATCAGGCGCATTTATTTATATTCCGACCTCTTCAACTGTTACTTTTAATATTACTTGTGCATCAGATGACAGTGATGTTTTACGAGCATACCAATAGGATTATTTATGATTAAAGTTTTTATCTTAAACGGTGAATGCATCAATGTAGACAACGAAACAGATGCGAGACGACTAATTAAAGATGGAGCTAATGAGGTTACTGACTTATCAATCTTTGGCGACAATGTTAAGGACGTTTGCCCTGCTAATACAAAAGTTAACGCAGATGGTTCTATTACTTTTACACCTCCTACTGATGAAGCTGTAAAACAAAAAGAAATTCAAAAAGAGATCTTAGACAAAGATAAAAGAATTGCAGAGATCAAAGATAAGCTGTTGACTGCTGTATTATTGGATGACACAGACACTGTAAATAGTTTGAAAGCTGAATATAAGGAGCTGTTGAATGAAAGAGTGTAAATATTGCTTAGAGCCATTAGATAAAGATGGATATTGCTCAAATTGTTCAATCGGTAAATTGTTGAAACGTTTAGCAAAACTGAAAAAGAAATAAGCTATAATAAAAGTCATGTGAAAGCATGACTTTTTTATTTATAGGAATTTTTATATGGTTGACATACTACCTACCAAAATACAACAAATTTTAATGCTATTTTTCGGAATTTTGGGTGCGTGTATTGGTGAAATGCCCCACGCATTTGATTGGTTGTGCATAATGATGCTAGTTGACTATGTTACAGGCGTGTTGCAGTCATTTAAAAATAAAAATTGGAGTAGTAAGACAGGATTTCGTGGAATTGTAAAAAAATGTACTATTTTAGTGATAGTGATCTTATTTCACGGATTATCAGACATTGTCTTATTACCAGCTATTGACACCGCTGTAATTTCAGCGTTCGCCATTAACGAAATTTGCTCAGTATTAGAAAATGTTGAGCGTATGGGACTAGGCGACATCATACCTACCCCAGTGAGGAAGTTATTAGATGTAGTTACTGATAAAGAGGATGATTTAATTGATAAGCTCAAATAATGAAGTGTTGAATAAGATTGATGCTCTATATCAATATTCACACACGCAATTACCACGTCACGATTATTTACCATTCATAGAAAAGTTGAAAACAACGGTGAATGGTTATTTCAATCGTGATAGAAGCTCATATCATCAGACATTGCATGAATTGCAAATATTACTGTATTCAGATATTCAAGGTCGTAATACAGTTTATGATCCGCCACGTACGGATTTGAATTATGACACTAACTATCCAGCATCTTATAATGATTTTTCGACTATTTTTTATACATTTCCGTTAATGAATTGTGACAATTCAACATTTCATAACGCATGGGTGTATGAGTGGGTAAACGTTGATGAAAAATCAGACAACATCTATTGGCGAGCTTTGGAAAAAAGAACAACTACCAACGATCACGGTGAAGAAATTATCGAATTAGGTGACGTTGTGTCAAGCTGGGATAACGAAAGACCATTTGACGGTGAAGTGCAGTATCAGCAACAAATTATCGTTAAAAACACACTTATTGATGAATGGATCAAAGATATAACTAAGCAAACGAATGACAGTGAGCTATCAGGCATCGAAAGTCTTAAGTCATGGCTGGGCAACGCTAGCATGAATGCTTACGATGTGATGTTATGGGAAGATATGGGGGATACCGTAAATTTACCTAAGACACCTGAAATAGCTAATCGAGTATTTATAGATATGAAATGGAAACAGTGCACAGAATATTTACATTTACCAGTACGAATACCGTCATACTTATAAAAAATATGCTATTATACGCATAGTAAATCGCTGTCATTTCCAGCGTAAAAAAGAAATCAGTTAGTTCGTGTACTGAAACACGTTAAAAAATGTAATTGTGGAGATTAGATATGAAACGAGAAGATTTGCTTAAACTTGATGGCATGACTGAAACATTAGCCGATGCAGTTATTGATGCTTACAAAGGCTATGTACCTAAGTCAAGATTTGACGAAGTGAATGAAGCTAAGAAACAGGCGGAAGCACTTATCACAGAACGTGACAATCAGATTTCAGAACTGAAAAAATCTGAGGGTGCTAACGATGAGCTTAAAAAGCAGATTGAGCAGTTACAGGCTGAAAATGCTAAGAACGCTGAAACACTAAAGCAGACTAAGATCAATAGTGCTATTGCACTAGCATTGAAAGATGCTGGCGCACGTAACATTAAGGCTGTATTACCATTCATTACAGCAAATGAGCTTAACGAAGATGGTACTGTCAAGGGCTTAGACGAACAGATTAAGTCATTGAAAGAGGGCGAGAACTCATTTTTATTTAATTCTGAGAAAAAGACCGATGTTACTAAGTTAGCTGGCGCAACACCTGTAGTGGGTGCTAAAAATACAGCTAATGGGACAATCACAAAAGAGCAGTTTAATAGAATGAATTACAAACAAAGAGTTGAATTAAAATTAAATCAGCCTGACGTTTATAATGAGTTCGTTAAAGAAGATATGGAGTAATTATTATGAGCGTAAATGCAACAATGACCGTGCTAGGTAACTTAATCAATCCTGAAGTTATGACTGACATGATTTCAGCTACATTACCTAAAAAGATCAAGTTCTCACGTATTGCTGGAGTTGACACTACTTTAGAGGGTAGAGAGGGCGATACTGTTACAATCCCTAAGTACGCATATATCGGTGATGCCGAAGATGTGGCTGAGGGTGTAGCATTAGGAACTGTATCATTAACAGCTACTACAACTAAAGTGACCGTTAAGAAAGCTGGTAAGGCTACTGAAATTTCCGATGAAGCTATTTTATCTGCTCACGGTGATACAGTTGGCGAGAGTGTCAATCAACTGGCAATGGCTGTAGCTTCTAAGATTGACGATGACTGCGTTAAGGCTTTGAATACTGCAACATTGAAGTATGATGGCTCTGCTGGTGCAATCTCATACGAGGGCATTGTTAAAGCTATCGATCTACTAGAAGATGAAAGCGATACCCCAGTATCTAAGGTTATCTTTGTTCATCCTAAACAGGTGACACAGTTAAGACTTGATGCTGATTTTAGAGACTTAAACAAATATCCAATGCCAGTAATTATGACAGGTGCTATCGGCTCTATTGCTGGCGCACAGGTCATCGTTTCAAAGCGTGTAACTACTGATGAGAATGATAATTATGTAAATCCAATCGTAGTAGTAGATACTGCCGATCCAAACGAAGCTACAACTGCGGATAAGTTCGCCACTAGCTCCCCAGCATTAACTATCTACTTAAAGAGAGCAGTTAATGTTGAGACTGATAGAGACATTCTTAAGTCAACTAATGTAATTAAAACTGATGAGCATTATGTAGTCGCACTTACTAATGACAGTAAAGTAGTGTTAGCTACATTTAAGGCTTAATTTAAAGGCTGGTATAATATGGGTATGCTTTTAAGACGTTACCATAAAATACCAGCTGATCCAGTCCAAAAAGAGACTGAGACAGCTGGGAAACAGGTGAAAAAGGTTAAAAAGAATGACAAGAAGTGAACTAATCGAACTTCTTAACAATGCAAAAAACTCTACCTTATGGAATGACATTCTCATTAAGTTAGAGTTTTTTTGTTATGAAGTAACTGAGAAAGACGTTGAGATGTTGGCTCAATGCCTTACTAAAGTTGAAAATAAAATTAAACTTAACTGTAATTTATCCGAAGTGCCATACGGCACGATCGATTTAGAAGTTGCCGATGCTGTAATCGGTGAATTTCTAGGACTAAAGAAAGCACTTAATCAACTAGATATATCTAACATAGACTTAGGCACAGCTGTAGCTGGTGTCTCAATGGGTAATACAAGCGTATCATTTAATCCATCGGACAGTGACAGTGCTAAGTTAGATAGTGTCATTACAACAATGAAGTCATCACTAGAGAGGATCTACCCATGCTTGCGAACAGTAAAATGGTAAGGCAAAAAGCACTTGAACGCTTATATGACGGTGTATGTACTGTAATCGATCAAGTTGAGACTATAGACGAAGACGGCATATCACATTTTGAAGATGGTATCGTAGTCGAAAATGTACCATGTAGAGTATCGATCGGCACTTCACCAATCGCTACAGTTACAGATGTGTCTAATGTGTCTCAGGCGATCACTCTATTTTGCGCACCTGATGTGCCTATTAAAAAAGGATCACAAATAGACGTCACACAATACGGTGTGACCGCTCATTATAAATGTGCTGGTGTTCCAGCTGTTTATGACGTTTTTCAGTCTGTGGAAATGGAACTAAAAGATGAGTGTTAATGTGTCTCAGTTAGTTCGCTTGTCAGACAAGCTAGCCGATGTGAAAGCTGAAATGAATGAGCTATCCAATTCAATCGTGAAAAAATTAGGTGCTGATACTTTATCACTTACTATTAGCGCAACACCTGTAGATACTGGTACATTACGAAAAGGCTGGGATGCATCACCTGTAAACGATATAAATGATAGTACAAAACAAGTAGTCATATCTAATCAAGTGCCATACGCAGAGTATGTTGAGTATGGGCATAGAACAGCTAATCATAAAAAATGGGTTGAGGGTCAATTTATGGCTACACGATCAGCACAGATAGTGCAAGCTCACGCTGAACAAACAGCCAAGGAAGTAGTCATAAAAAAAATAAACGAGGTGCTTAATGGTTGACGAGTTAGTTAGAGCTATCTGTAGTGCACTGAATACAGAGTTTAACGCTGATAATCGCATCTATCAAATTATTGATAGTCCTAACTTACAAGGACTTAAACTACCAGCGTTTACCGTAAATAATATTCAAAGCATTATAGATGTCAAAGGTATTCAGGCATATAAAAATAGTTACTTATACGAAGTTAGGTATCATTCTAATGAAAAAAATGCGTATAAAGACTGTTTAAATATACTTGAACGTGTGTGTATAACTCTAAAAACTGTTACAATAGGCGATATGAAAGCCCATTGTTTAAGTTTTAAATCTAAGATCGTTGATGATGTGCTTGTAATCACTTGCACTTATGATATGAACTTATTAAGACAGACAGAAAAAGCTGAAACAATGCAGACACACAAGGTGGTATTCAATGACTGAAAAGAACAAAGTAACATATAGTAAGTCTCAAATTATTCATTCTAAAGTGTATGAAAATTATAGAGACTTTTTAACAGGTGTACTCAAAGGGAATAAAAAGTACACTAAAGATGACGTGAACAACATTATTAAGAAATATTTTAACGAAGAGGTGAAGTAAATGGCATTAGGCGGTGGCACATACACTGTGCAAAACAAAATTTTAAGTGGTGCATATTTTAAGTTTCTTAGTGCTCAGAAAGCTACAGCTACTATTGGTGATCGTGGTGTATCAGCATTAGCATTAAATCTTAATTGGTGTAAAGATGATGATATTTTCACAGTTACAGCTAATGAATTTATCAGAGATAGTTTGAGTATATTTGGTTACGATTATTCAGCACCTGAATTGAAGTATTTAAGAGAGATATTCTTACATACTAAAGAGGCACACATTTACAGGTTAAATGGTGGCGGTGTTAAGGCAAGCAACGCATACGCTACAGCTAAGTATTCAGGCACACGAGGAAATGATATTAAGATCGTGATTGCATCAAATGTTGATGAGCCATCACAGTTTGACGTGTCTGTGTATGTTGAAAACACAGTAGTATTTACTCAGACTGTAGCAAATGCAACACAGCTTGATGACAATGACTTTGTTGTGTGGAAAGATGATGCAGAGCTTGCAGTGACCGCTGGTACAGCTTTATTAGGTGGTAAAAACGGTACAGGTACTGAAACAAGTGCACATCAAGCATTTTTAAACAAATTAGAGAGCTATCCTGATACAAACGCTGTCGGTTATATCGGTGATACCGATGAGGTTAAGTCTTTATATTGTAACTGGGCTAAACGCATTAGGGATGAGATCGGCATCTACTTGCAAGCTGTAGTTTATAATAAATCAGCTGATAGCGTTGCAGTAGTAAATGTTAAAAATAGTGCTGATTTGGTTGCATGGGTTACTGGTGTGATCGCTGGCACAGCTGTAAATAAGTCAGCTACCAACATGAAGTATGACGGTGAACTAACCGTAAATACAAGCTACACACAGAAACAGCTTGAAAACTGTATCAAAGCTGGTGAATTTGTTTTCCATAATGTAGGTGATGAGGTACGTGTGCTTGAAGATCTAAACTCATTCACATCAATCATCGATGACTATGGCGAAATTTTCTGTGATAATCAGTCAATTAGAGTTATTGATGAAATTGCAAGAGCAACTGCTACTGTATTTGCAAAGAAGTATTTAGGTAAAGTACCTAACGATGCCGATGGTCGTATCAGTCTATGGTCTGATGTATGCAGAGTATTACAGCAGTTAAATGACATTAGAGCGATCGAAAACTTCGATGCTAATGAGGTGTTAGTTGAACAGGGTGACACCAAAAAATCAGTGCTAATCAATGCAAGTGTAGTTATAGTAAATACCATGACTAAGCTATACATGAAGACTATTATCGCTTAAGGAGCTAAGAATGGCTAAGAAATTATTTGATCCGCAAGATGCGCCAGTTGCAAAATTTGCTACATTTTATTGCACAATCGGTGATCGCAGATATGAGATGCTGAATGCTAAGAACTTTGAAGCTAAAGCTAACGTTGAGACAGCAGATGTACCACGTTTAGGCTCAGTCATCAAAGGTAAAAAGGCTGTAGGCTTAGAAGTTAAATTATCATTCACTGTATATAAAGTATCTGAAATGTTCGATGAACTGATCGAACAGTTTAAAAACAATGGCTATATGCCTGAGTTCGAGTGTCAGGTAACAAATGAAGATCCAGCTACCAGCATTGGTAGAAGCACTAAAACTTATCACAACTGTGTGATTGACGGTGAGGTGCTCTTATCTATGTTCGATGCTGATGGTGACTTTATTGAACAGGACATTGAAGCCTATGCGTTAGACTTTGAACGACCTGAAAAGTACACCGAACCTTTGTATATGTAAAGGAAAAAATAGTGTATAATTGAAAGCGTGTAGTAATTACACGCTTTTTTATTTTGTAGGAGATTTATTTATATGACCGATTTACAGCTATTTTTAAAGCCTAATAAAATTCAGATACCAAATAGATTTTACGCACCAACTAGATCACTGTGTGACGAAAAAGGAGCACCTATTAAATGGGAGTTTAGACACGTAACTACTAAGGAAAGTGAAGCTATACGTATCGAGTGCACAAAGTCAGTACCAACTGGGAAATATGGACAGTATCGACAGGAATTAGACAGCGACAAATATATGTCAAAGCTGATTGTTAAAGCTGTGGTATATCCTGATTTACATAATAAAGAACTTCAAGATAGCTACGGAGTAATGACACCTGAAGAATTACTAAAAGAATTGATCGATGATCCAGCTGAATATAATGCGTTAGTATCATTCATTAGTCAATACAATGGTGGAGTGGATATTAACGAAAAGGTCAAAGAAGCAAAAAACTAATTAAAGGTGGCGATGGTGAAGCTAATTATGCTTATTATGCATTGCACAAGTTACACATATTGCCATCTGTTTTCGCTGAATTACCTGACGAAGAAAAGGCTTTTATTATTGCTTGCATTGACATTAGAGTTGATGCTGAAAAAGAGCAAGAAAAAAAGTTGAAGTCACATAGCCGTAAAAAATAGTACGGCTATTTTTTTATAAAAAAGGAGCTTATGTATGGCAGACGTGAGCGTAATACTTGAAGTACAGGATAAGATGACTGGTGCGTTGAATAATATCAACAATTCAGTTAGTCGAATTACTGAAAACTTCACTAATCTAAATAATGTAAGTGATCTACCAAACGATATAAGTCGTGCAGATGCCGAAGTCCAGCAAATGGCACGGCATACAGACGAGGTGGCAGAACATACTAGTAATTTGTGTGGCTTATGGGGTCGAGTGATCGGTATCATGGGCGCATACCTAGCTGGGCAACAAGTACGACAGGCTATAGACTATGCATCAGACTTAGTCGAAGTGCAAAACGTAGTAGATGTTACTTTTGCCGAGGGTGCGGAAGAAGTCAACAAATGGTCTAAGTCCGCACTTGATGCTTATGGCTTAAATGAACTATCTGCTAAACGATATAGTTCTACTTTAGGAGCTATGATGAAGTCATCAGGTCTAGCTGGTGACGAAGTGCGAAAAATGTCAATGGATATGACCGCTTTGGCTGGTGATATGGCATCATTCTACAATTTGAGCGGTGACGAAGCCTTTGAAAAAATTAAATCAGGCATCAGTGGTGAGACAGAACCACTAAAAGCACTAGGCATCAATATGAGCGATGCTAATCTACAAACTTTTGCTTATTCACAAGGCATCAATAAACTAACTAAAGATATGTCACAAGCTGAAAAAGTACAGTTAAGATATGGCTATTTATTATCTGTGACATCTGATGCACAAGGCGATTTTGCACGTACACAAGACAGTTTCTCTAACCAAACAAAGCTATTAGCCGAGAAATGGAATGCTTTTAGAGGTGAAATGGCGACAGGCTTACTACCAGTGCTCACTATGGTGATCCAAGTGATGAATAACATGATTACAGTGGCGCAAGCTGTATATGATTTTATCAGTGCTAACTGGTCTGTATTTGCACCTTTAATTTACGGTATTGTAGGCGCACTAACAATTTTCGTAACATATCTAACACTTGTAAAAACATGGTCTTTAATTTGTGCTGGTGCACAGGCTGTGTGGAATGCAGTTATGATGGCTAATCCGATAATGCTAATCGTTATGGCTATTATGGCTGTAATAGGTGCTATTGTTGCATTATGTAACTGGATCGCAGAAAGTACAGGAGTTGCAGAAAGCGGTTTAGGGGTTATCACAGGTGCTTTTGCGACAGCTGGTGCATTCATTTATAACTTAGTGATTGGTGTAATTAACGCTGTAATTAACGCTGTATATAATATGATTAAGCCTTTTGCCAGTGTGATCGAATGGATAGTAAACGCATTTAATGGTGGCTTTGATAATGTTGGCGATATGTTTTTGAATTTAATAGGAAAATTAACATCATGGCTATTAGATTTTGCTAAGGTTGCAACTAAAGTGCTTGATGCTGTGTTCGGCTCAGACTTCACATCAAGCATTGAGGGCTATCAAAATAAACTTGAAAGCATGGGAAAGAACAAAAATGCAGTCACTTACAAGCTAGAAGCACCGCAGTTAGAACGCATTGATTATGGTTCTGCTTTTGAAGCTGGTGCTAGTGTTGGTGATAAAGCATCAAATGCTATTAGTGAGCGTTTCAGCTTCAATGCTAATGAGACTGCTAACTTAGATGCTACTACTCAGGCTGTTAATCAGAATACTAATGCGATCAACAACGGTGTAAACTCAATCAACACTAAAAATGCGAAAAACACAAGTAAATTGAAAAAATCTGTTGATATTTCAAAAGAAAACTTAGTTTATTTGCGTGATATTGCAGAAAAAGAAGCAATCAATCAGTTTACTACAGCTGAGGTAAAGGTTGATATGACTAACAATAACACTGTAAATAACGGCTTAGATTTAAACGGCATGATTAAGTCATTGTCAGACGGTGTAAAAGAAGCTATGGAAGTATGCGCTGATGGAGTGTATTAAATGTACTATGTATATGTAGGTAAAATGCTATTGCCAGTTGCACCAAGCCAAATTGAAACATCAATCGGTAGCAACAATAAAGTATATGATCTAATCAATGAGGGGGAGACAACGGTAATAAAAAGTATGCCGTTACAAGAGATTAGATTTGAGTTTTTATTGCCATTACATAAATACAGTTTCGCACATTATAAAAGTGGCTTTATAGGTGCATCTGTTTTCATTGAATATTTGCAAGAATGCAAAGAAGATAAAGAGCCTATTCAGTTAATTATCACACGTGCTAATGGTGCTGTTGGTGCTGTTGTAGGTACAGGTGCTAGCATCTTAGGAGGTGTTGGTATAACTGGCGGAGCTGGAACATTCACAAATCTTAAAGTAACACTTGAAGAATATACTTTGACTGAAAGTGCTGATAATGCTGGTGATTATATGGTGAGTGCTAGCTTCAAAGAATATAGAGAGCCTAAACTGTTTGAATTACCAAAATTAGCTAAACTAGGTGCTAGTGCCTTAATGGGTGCAATAAGCACACAACGCAGTACAGCAAATAGCCCAGCTCCAAAAAAAGTAGTGAAAACACATACCGTAAAAAAAGGTGAGACTTTGTGGATAATTGCTAAAAAATATTATGGCAACGGTGCTCTATACACTGAAATTGCTAGCGTGAATAAGATCATAAATCCTAATTCACTTACAGTGGGTCAAATATTAACGCTACCAGTGGTATAAATTATGAGAGATGCAAATTTATTGATATGTGGTAATGGCGATGCTTATACACCACTACTGCTTGACGGAGCTAAGTGGACAAGTCAAAGACGAGGATCACCTAGTAAATTTGAATTTGAGATCCTGAAAGATAAGAATTTTACTGTGTCTGAGGGACAAAGAGTAACATTCAAATGGAAAAACAATAAAATTTTTTGTGGTTACATTTTTAAGTACAGCTACAATAATTCTGATGATACTATCAGTATTACAGCTTACGATCAGCTTAGATATTTAAAAAACAAAGACACATACGTTTTTGAGAATAAAACTTTGTCACAAATAGCAAATGCGATTTGTAGAGATTTTAAAATTGAAACAGGTGCTATTCTAAGCTCAGGTTATGCAATACCTAATTACCCTTGTGATAATATGACACTTTTCGACATCATCGAGGGTGCTATTGACGAGACACTAAAAAATACTAAAAAGCTATATATAATGTATGATGACTACGGTCATTTAACGATCGTACCATTAGACCAAATGAAAGTGCAAGACTTCACAATTACAGGCTGTAATGCGAGCGACTTTGATTTTTCAAGCTCAATAGATGACGAGACTTATAATAAAGTAAAGCTATACTTCAATAACGATAAAACAGGTGTGCGAGACATCTATATTGAGCAAGATAGTGATAGTCAGGGCAAATGGGGTATTTTACAGTTATACGAAGAAGTTAAAAAAGGTGAAAATGGTAAAACTAAAGCTCAAACGTTATTGAAGCTATACAATTCACCGACACGTACATTAACTGTATCAGGCATTGATGGTAATTGTAAAGTCAGAGCTGGCTCAATGGTATTAGTCAAGATTGATTTAGGTAATAATTTAAGTCTATCTAACTATATGCTAGTGGAAAATTGCACACATATATTTAGTGATAATGAGCACAAGATGGACTTAGCGTTGAGAGGTGGAAAATTGAATGGCTGATTGTACTGATTTATTAAGAGCGATAAAAAAGGCTTCAATAGATGCCATTGAGAACAACGTACCAGTTGCAGTAGTAACTGGTACTGTCATATCCAATAGTCCAATTAAAATACAGGTCGATCAAAAGTTAATTCTCACTCAAACGCAGATCGTACTAACAAGAAATGTCACCGATTTTAAGCGTGATGAAACAGTAGATCACATGACAGAAAGAGCCGTGGGTGGCTCACATTATGCCCTGTTTGAAAGTCATCAGCACCAATACAAAGGCAGAAAAGAATTTAAAATTCACAATAAACTTGAAGCTGGCGATGTAGTGCTGATGATACGTGAACAAGGCGGAAAACATTATTACGTAATAGACAGGATAGCAAGATGATACCAATTATTGACGAAAGTACAGACGTTGAATTTACCGAAATGCCTAGCGAAAATTACAAGGTAGATTATAAAGACCGCATTTACGGTCATAACGATGGCTTAGAAGCTATGAAGCAGACGGCATATAGAATACTTTTGACCGAAAGATACAAATATATGATCTATGACTGGAATTATGGCATTGAGCTTGATGATTTGTTCGGTCAGCCTATGAGTTATGTAATACCTGAAGTTACTAGACGTATCAAAGAAGCACTCACACAAGATGATAGAATTGATAGTGTTGATAATTTCAGCTATGACACGTCAAAACGACATGAATTAGTTGTGACATTTACAGTACATACAAAGTATGGAAACTTCGACATGGAGAAAGAAATAGATGTTTGAAAGTAAAACTTATGAGAATATCTTAGCTAGTGCATTAGCTAGAGTGCCTGACACAATGGATAAGAGACAAAGCGCAATCATATATGATGCTATTGCGCCAGCTTGCGCTGAATTAGCACAAGCATATATAGACTTAGATTTAATATTGAAAGAGACATTCGCAGATACCGCAGAGGGTGATTACTTAGAAAAACGTACTAGAGAACGTGGAATTAACCGAGAGCCAGCTACTCACGCTGTAGTTAAGTTAGTAACTACACCTGTTGACGTTCAAGTGCCATTGAACAGTATATTCAGTTGTCAAGAGCTTAATTTCACAGTAACAGAAAAATTAGCAGATGGTATATACAAATGCGTATGTGATACTGCTGGTAGTGAAGCTAACGCATGTAGCGGTCAAGCTATACCTAATGAATATATCAGGGGACTAGCTACTGCTAACATTACAGAAATATTAAAGCCAGCCGAAGATGCGGAAGATGACGAGACACTAAGAGCACGTTACTTAGCTTCCTTACGAGATCAAGCCTTTGGTGGAAATATAGCAGACTACAAAGAGAAAGTACATAAATTAGAGGGTGTGGGCGGTGTTAAGGTTACACCTGTTTGGAACGGTGGCGGTACAGTTCTAATTACCATCAGCGCATCAGATTATACCGTACCTACTGAATACTTAATCAACGAAGTACAGACTGCTATCGATCCTACAGGCGATCAAAAAGGTGTTGGTATTGCGCCTATAGGTCATATCGTAACCGTAAAAGGAGCTGTAGCAGATAGTATCAACATCACAACTAAACTTACTTTTGCTGATGGCTATCAGTACAAAAATGTAAGCACATTGATCGAAAAAGCACTTGATGAATATTATGCGGAAGAACGAAAAAAGTGGGAAGATTACGACAAAACAGGCATCATTATTCGTATTTCACAGATTGAGACACGTCTATTAGCTGTAAACGGTATCATGGATATTACAGACACCACTATTAACGGAAAAGCTAAGAATTATCAGTTGTCACACGATGCATTACCAGTTAGAGGAACATTCGCATGGAGCGCAAGTTAATTGATTACATACCGCCTGAATTTCAAAAATATGAAGAATTAAAAGCTATATTTAACACCGAACAATTTGATTTTGTTAATTTTTGGGATCATGGAGTTCAAACTGTGATGAATGAGCAGTTTGTTACATCGCTTGATGAATGGGGCTGTGAAAAGTGGGAAAAGATGATAGGTATTTCGTACTTATCAGACGATACGCTAGATCAAAGACGTTTCAGGATATTATCCTATTTAAACGCTAGATTACCATACACATATAGACAACTCCAAAACATTTTAGAGGGTCTCTGCGGAAAAAATGGATTTTTAACGTATTTGTTCAATAATGAATATAACTTAGTTGTCAAATTATCGCTAAGTAACGAACGAAATTATAATACTGCTTGTAGTATGCTAAGATCGATCGTACCAGCTAACTTAACTATAAATGTATTCATGTTCAATACACATAAAGTGTTGCATTTATACCCACACAAAAAATTGCACAAACATACGCATTATGGGGTTAGAACAGACGTATTAACTGTATAAAAAAAAAGGGCACTGAGTGTGCCCTTAAATGTTTAGGAGATTTGCGTAATAATTATAACATAAAGGGTGATATATGAATATTATTAAGGCTTATACTAAAAATAATCAGTGTTTCAAAAATAACACACAAATAACCGTAAAAGGCTTAATGTTGCATAGCGTAGGTTGTGCACAGCCTAAAGCTCAGGTATTCGTCAAGCAGTTTGACAATGCCAGCTTGCAAAAAGCAGTTCATGCTTTTATTGATTTTGAGACTGGCGATGTTTATCAGTGCTTACCGTGGAATGTTAAAGCATGGCATTGTGGCGGTCGTGGCAATAGCACTCATATAGGTATTGAATTATGCGAACCAAATAAAAAGATAACTGATTTTACAAAATGCTATCAATCAGCAGTAAAATTATTCGCTATATTATGCTTGCAATTTGACTTAGATCCTTTAATTGACATCACAAGTCATTATGAGGGCTATCAGAAAGGTATCGCCAGCAACCACGCTGATCCTAAACCGCTATTAACCATCTACGGAAAAACAATGGATAAGTTTAGATTAGACGTTAAGAATATGATGAACTCATAAATAAAAAGCCCCTTGAAAAACAAGGGGCTTTATTTTTTAGGACATTTAACGTCAAGATCTCTCTACTAATTGACGAGTAAGATATGGCGATTTTATTTAATGTTGCATCAGCCATCAGCAACTAAAAATTGGTGTAGAAGATAGGATTTGAACCTATGAAGCTCATTTCTGAGCGACAGATTTACAGTCTGTTACATTTAACCACTCTGTCACTTCTACATTGGCGGATAGGGTGAGATTTGAACTCACAAGCCTACTACTAGACTACTGGTATTCAAAGCCAGCGCATTTACCACTCTGCCACCTATCCGTGGCGGAACAGAAAGGATTTGAACCTTTGAGCCGTTTTACAACGACTGATTGCTTAGTAGGCAACTGCATTAAACCACTCTGCCACTGTTCCTTGGCGGAACAGACAGGATTTGAACCTGTGAGCTATCTTGCACAACTCTTTAACTGTTCCTTTTGTGCCCATAGTCGTGATTTCGCTCACGACTTTGAAGCGTTACCTAGTCGGATAAACGACATTGCACTAGATGCTGGACTACATTCTTATGTGCAATAGTAATATTTTTTCTAAAGCGACACATTACCGAACCGCAACAATGATTATAGCACACATCATATAGATTATTTTTGTGATCTATGTCATATTTTTATACAAATACTGCTGTACTTTGTAAGCATACATAACTATAATGAAGTCATACAAAGTTA
>ERZ1026878.582-NODE-582-length-27337-cov-13.646800_pt1 | contig 27337 bp, 26 predicted proteins | sample MGYA00380169_ERZ1026878 | MGnify/ENA primary metagenome ERZ1026878 (study PRJEB33269, sample SAMEA4719805) | human gut metagenome | biome: human-associated habitat; feature: organic feature; material: feces | place: Cameroon | collected 2013-10 ...
ACATCTGGACAATAGATGGATTTGTCTATCTGACCAGTGTTATGGATTTATTTTCCAGAAAAATCATAGCCTGGACGCTTTCAGAAACACTGGAAGTATCTTGTGTGATTGATACTATAAACAAAGCCAAAGCTCGCCGAAATATCGATCAACTATTAATTATCCATTCAGATCGTGGCAGCCAATATGTTGCAAAGGAATATAAAAAAGCAACCGAAAATATGCAGCGTAGCTACTCGAAGAAAGCTTTTCCGTGGGATAATGCATGCATTGAATCCTTTCATTCTATTATCAAACGTGAATGGCTCAATCGCTTTAAAATCCGCGATTATAAGCAAGCATACCAGTTGATTTTTGAATATCTGGAAGCTTTCTACAATACGAAACGAATTCATAGCCATTGCAACTATATGTCGCCAAACGAATTCGAACAAGTGTATGAAAGAACGAACACTGAGGCTGAGCTTCTGGCAGGTTAAAATGGGGAGAAATTTCTCATTTTAACTTGTACTAAATCTTGACATAGAACCATCCTATTGTCATTCCAAAAGGTATTGTGTTTTGATAAAACTTAAAATTGTTATGTATAAGAAAATAGTCTGTCTCTATATTTGCTACTTGTTCTCCAAGATATTTTAAGTTTGTTCCAAACTTTACTCTTGTGCTTTCACCTGTACTAGAAGGTACTCCATAATTCCCTATGTACTCTATATTTGTGTAATCAAGTGGTGCATCTGCCTCTCTCTGTCTTAGCAATAAACCCTTAAATGCATTATCATATATCACTCTGACTTCTGGTGGTATTTGATAGTCTATTGTTGATATAAATTCATATGAATTTATTAGTGGCATTAATACTTTCTCCAAGTCTGCCTCTCTTGCATTCACTTTATATAAGATGAGTCCTCTTTCTGATGGTCTGTACTCACATTGAACACCACCATAAATCATGTTTGTTAATGCCTCATAGGTTTCTGCTTCCTGTCTCATCTCTTCTGTTATTGTTGATTTGAATTGTTTCTTTGTTCTTTGTTCCCTAAACATTAATCTGTTATCTTTGGTCAGTGTTATATTGACTACTTCTATTTGTCTCTGCCTGATTGCTCTTTTTAGTTGCTCTTTCTCCACATCTTTTAGGTTTCCCTGCTCATCCTCCAGTGTATATCCTATTACTTCTGTTGGCTCTTTATCAAATGATAATACTGGTCTATATATCCTCTTGATTGCTCTTGCTCTTATCATCTCTGCCTCCTTTAAAACACAATGACCAACACTAAACATATCTAAGTGCTGGTCATATTTTTATTTGTTATCTTTAATTAAATTGGTGCCATTCCTGCATAGTATACTGGGTGTGCTTCTCTACAATTCTTTATTTCAGTACTTTCTACTTTGTTCTTCTGCAATTTTATGTTAGGTTCAAACACATAAACCTTTGACATGTTATTCTTTACTGCAAAGTACATATCCTGCCACTTGACTACTCTTTCCTTCACTGCATCTTCAATTTCCTTTAGAGAAGTCTTTCCTTTTATTACTGGTTTCAATCCTACACTTAAGCCTGCTCTTTTTTGACTTACTTCAAATACTGTATAGCCATTGCTATTTTTATCTAAGTATCTTTCTATTTCATCCATGTTTACTGTTCTTAAAGGCACTTCTCTGTATCCACCATAGGTTGTCACTTCATATCCGGCTACTGTTGAATGATCTACTATATAGTTTAATTCTCCAACTTGACAGTATCTTAATTTTTCATACAGATATCCCTCTATTGCTTGCTCTTTTGTTTTAATGTCCTTATTATTTTCTATGAAGCTTCTTAATTCATAACCTACTTTTGATTTATCCTCTATCTGCTCATCCTCTCTGAAAGTATTTATCATTCCTATACTTCCAGTGTACCAGTTAAACTCACAATTGACCTGGTCTTTGTAACACTCTGTCAGTAACCTTCTATAAGGTAATGACGATATGAACTTTCCGTCAATATTTGTTGCTCCCATGTTCTTCTCTCCTTTTCTCATGCTGTTGATACTATAAAATCTCAACTTATTTTTATTATTTACCCCTATATTATCTAAATGCTTATTTTTTAGTCTTTGAATTATTCAATGCATACATATATGTGAAATTTCAAGAGGGAGATAAAAAAAAGAGCAGCTTACGTTTCATTCTGTAAACTGCTCTTCCTACTACTATGCCCTGCTCTTTGGTTATGCTTGCCCTGTCATTATGTCAAACTGTTTTGCTATTTTATAAAAGGTGTTGGTCTTTAAATTTGTAAGCTCCATTGCTTTCCTTGCTGTTATCTCATTGTTCCTCCATCTTGTATAAACTGCTTCAAAGTTAGCTGGTGTCTCTATTGGCTTTCTTCCCTTGTACACTCCACGAAGCTTTGCAGCCTCTATTCCCTCTCTGGTTCTTCTCTCTTTCTTTTTAAGTTCCTGCTCTGCCAGTGCTGTATAAACCTCAATCAATATTCTGTTGACCATATCAAGCACCCAGTCATTTTCTTCATCAATCTCAATCAATGTTGTAGGTATCTCTAAAATTCTAAGCTTAATTCCATGGTCACTGAACCACTGCATTTCATCTCTGATGATTTTCTTTGTTCTACCAAGTCTGTCTAAGTCCTCTATTATGACCTCTATTGTATCTTTGTGTCCTTCTGGTCTCTTACTGTTTATGTTTGATAAATTAAGCAGTATTATCTTCATTGCTTGGTACTGCTCTCTCTGATCCGTCTTACCTGTTATCTTCTCTGCAAATATATTTTCTTCTGAAACATTTCTAAACTTCCTTATTGCTTCATACTGTCTATCTAAATGTTGACTTTCATCTGAACATCTTATATATGCAAATGATATTACCATACTTTTCTGTTCTCCCTTCTCTTATTTGCTATTTTCTTCCTAATTCTCTGTGTTTAGGGTATAAACCAAACAAACTCTTTTGCACCTGCCTTTAGCCTTTGTTATGACTATCAATCCGAATTTATAAATGTTTGCTTTTGTATTCATACCCTAAATAAATACTTACTTCAAAATCAAAGGGTTTCAGTGTTTTTATTCACCTGAAACCCTTTATTTCATTTCTGCACTCTGAAAAACTCACTGTGCTTAATTTATGAATTGTTTGCTTTTTTACTTTGTTTGCTATGCTATCTCTAAACCTTTTTCTGTTAATCTGTAACAATGATTTGATAATATTTCATCTCTTTGTAATTGTATCTCATTGATTTCATTGATGATTTGATTCATTTCATTGATTTCAAAACCATCTGTTTCATCGATGAGGATTAATTCATGCACACTAGATGGTATTACTATCATCTCTTTGCCAAACCCTTTATAAAGCTTGCTCATAAACTCTCTATTAAGCATAAGTATTGATCCATAGAGCGTACATCTGTTTGTTACTACCCACATCTTATTGTCCACATCACTACCTAATATTAAGTCTCTAAGATTATTACCTGCTAAAGCCTTTAATACTGTAAACATATCACTTACTGAAGGTATGCTTATTAATTTTTCTTCTGCCATCAGGTTCTTCATAGCGGTTTCATACAGTTGTTCCTCTGTTATGTTCCATGATTCCATTAAACCATTTCTGATTAATATAGAGGCTGTTTGATTTTCTTCTCTATTGAAGAAAACTCTGTAAGCTATACTCAAATCTAAAAACTTCCTATTTGGTATTTCCTTAAGCATTTTCTCATTTAACTCTGTGTTAATCACATAAGGTAAAATAAACTCTTTTACTTTCTCAAAGTCTCTTACAATAAGTATTGTATTCATTATTTCTGAATCACAGCCACTGTTATTCTCTATGATATTTGTTATTTTCTCTACGATTTCATCAATTGTCCTTCCGTTTTTATATTCTTCGTACATGTACTCTGCATACAGTGTTGGACTTACTTCACTTATGCCATTTTCTCTTTCTATGGTCTTTGATAAACTGACTATCAGACCTGTTAAACATAAGCCATTGTTTTTTACCACAGGCTCTACTCTTACATCATACTTTTCTCTCAATGCTCTTACTACTTCTTCTTTGAAGTCATTGAATTTTAATAATGCCATTCTTTCTTTTCTCCTATCTCTCATTGGTTTTTAATGTTCACTGCTTAATTTTGCTGCGCTCTTGCTCTGGGTTCTGCCTGATGGGCTCTGCCAACTGCCAGGTGGTCTCTTTTCCTCCCTTCTACCCTTATTATCCCGCGATTTACTCTCTGTTTCTGCCCTTTAAACTCATTTCATTTATTGAAAAATTTCACTTATAAATGAAAAATCAACACCAAGCAGATGTTACTCATACTTGGTGTTGACCATATAAAAATAAAAGGAGTTTACAACAAACTTTTAGATGTTTTCAATTTTGTTCTTATGTTTTTTTCTGATTAAACTCAGTTGCTAGTGAGTTTTACTTTTTTTTTCTGTTAGTCAGGTTCACTAGCAACTGTTCCGATTGTTTAATCAGAGGAGTGTAATGTTATAAATAAAAACTTTTTTTTTAACTTTTTAAAAATCTAATATCCTATCTTTGATATGTAGCAAAATTGGCTACTTTTTGAAATCTCTTTGCTACTGATTTTACTATAAACCGTTATCTTGTTGCTTGATAGCATTTGATAAACTCTAGAAATGCTACCAGTTCCTCCAAGTTGCTGATGAATACTGCACATTGGTGCGACCACTCTCCTATTTGAGTGTGATAATCTGTATGCTCCTGCTCTGTCAGATACATTGTTTGACAGATTCGATTATCCCAATCGTAGCCGTCATGATGTAGCTGCATTTTGTTTAAACTGAAATGCCAGTTTTTGTGACGCTCCATGGTACTTATGCGTCCATCATTCAATGCATAAATGACTGTTCCTAACTCTACAGGGTGATTATAGCTTACTTTCTTGATTTTCTTATAATTTCCATTGCTATCTTTCTCTAATCCTTGATGGGTTACTTTTTGTAATGACATTCTTGGTATACCCCTTGAGTGTGAGTGTCCTGTTGCACGTTTTATTGCTACACTTTTCTCTTTGAATATCTCTGCAAGCCAAACATTCTCTAAATCTGAGTTGCAATCATTAAACTCAAACTCATCCTCTTCTTTTGTTTTTGACCCTAAATAACTATCAATGATAATTACTTGGTTCTCTGTGACTCTTAATAAGGTTACATTGTTGCATCTGTAATAAGTGTTGTTAAAGCCTCGTGCAAAGGCTTTCTGCTGAAATATACCAGCTCTTAGTGCTTCCTCTAGTAAACTATCACTGATGTTTATTGTTGATCCATCTGCCTGTAAGGCAGTGTTCTTTATTATTCTGGCTTTTAACTGTCCGTTGTTATCTCTTTCAAATACTAATTGCTTCATTGCTATGCTGACCTCCTGCACTCTCATTTTTTCTTCTATATCAAACAGATGTTGTTTGATTAGATCTCGAACTTTGTTATGTACCTATATATCTCTTAATCAAACACTAAACCTAAAAATATTAAGCCTATGATTGATGCTACTCCCATTCCACTAATCTCTCCTACTGAACCTACTGCACTCTCTATTGCAGGTATCTGTAATGCTATGTTTGCTACTGTGTTGAATAAATCTACTCCAATGTTTAATAATGCTTCCATGATTATTTCCTCCCTTTATATGCCTATATGGTTCTTTTTCTTCTTTTTGATTTTCTTTTAAAAATCTATACTTATATATCCGACAGGTATCGAAATAGGACATTCTACATCAACACCTATGAATCTTAATCTTTATATGCGTTCTTCTATTGTTCTGTACTGTTCTTGCAATAAACCACAAAAAATAAGCAGTGCATCATTTCTGAATACACTGCTTACTCTTATTATTCTGTTCTATTAAATTTTCGTGATGATATCCTCATCTAAGTTGACTGCCAATGTCCTGCCATTTTCCCATTTCATATGAAGCTGACCTATATCATCTATGCAATCAATTGTTCCACATGTACCACTTGGTACTGCCTGACTATCTTCCATATGAATCAGCTTTATTCTGTCTCCGACCTTATATCCTCTATACTCTGACTTCACTCTATCTCTCCTCTGCTTCTTTCAGATAAACTTTTCTCTGCTCTCCATTATGGTTGTATTCTCCAACATATTCGTTGCTATTGAATATCCCCATATTTGCCTGCACCTCATTTACTACATAGAGGAAGAATACTTTTGCTGCATCTTCAATCTTCTCACAGAATAACTTCAACTTCTCTTTTTCCACTTTTACAGATTTAATGCTCTGCACAGCATGCTCTAAATCGGAATAAGGCAAGCTTACTTCCTGAATACCAAAGTTATCATTACATGTAACTACCATAATTTCTCTACCTCTCTTTATATTCTTAATGATAAAGAAATTATATCGCTTACTATTACAATTACTCAATTTTGAAATTTTCTGTCTTAAAATGCTGACAGTACAAGGTCTTTTCACATAAAAATAAAGCCACTACACACATCTATGTAGTGACTTTATTTCATACTGTTATTTCTGAACTAATCCCATAAACTCTTCATTTTGCAATGCCATCAAATCTGCCATTTCCTCTTCTGTAAGCACTGCTCGTCCTTTAAGTTCCTTCAGTCTTGTTTTCAAGTGTTCTCCTATAATCAACTGTCCATTTGCCATTATTCTGACCTGACTATCTTCCATATTGATTTTTCTTCTCATTGCTTTGTTCCAATCAATTTTTATATTGTTATCAAAGAAATTAATTATCATGTCTCTGTCAGGTAATCTATCATCCCAATAAACTGTTGATGTTGTATTACCTTTTAATTTATGCCCCATGTTTAAACTAATCTTCCACTCTGGTATGTCATTCTTTAAAACATTTGCATGTGTATGTCTTAATTCATGGAATGTCAGTATAGGTAACTGCTCTTTACCTGCTTTTTCAAGTCTCTTATTTCTTCTTACTTGGTACTGTTCCCACTTCCTACTTATTTTCTCTGCATGTACTTTTTCTCCCCTTATGATATTAACTAAAGGCATGTACATTTGATCCAAACTCTCAAATTCCTTACCTGTTATATCATTGACCTCTTTTCTTTGCTCCATGCAATACTCTATTATTTTTTCAAGCACTGCTGGCTTACCTACGACTCTTATTTTATCAAACTTAGGTAACTTTCTTCTTTCTCCTTTAGATAACCTTTCTACTGATGCAGATATCATAAACAAATTGTTGTGTTCTTCATAGTACTTTTTATCATATCCACTGTACTCGTATATTTCATCACTGACACTCATCAACTCATTGTGATAGTATTTACACAAGTCCAGTGCAGCAATTTCACCTCTTCTTAGTCCTCCTATACTAGCCAATGCAATCATCATTAACAATGACCTATCAAATTCATTTTGAACCAAATCATTTAATGTTATGTTTAGCTGCTCTATTGTTAAACTCTTTCCTATATGCTTAATGCTTGATACCTTTTTCTCCATGCCATCTACTGTAATTGTTACTTTAGGTATTTTAGTATACAAAGCTATATTCTCACTGACATTAAACTTCTTACTAGTTATCATGTAATCATACACTTTAATTAGTGCAGTTTTATATTTTGTCAATGTGTTCACACTTACTCCTGGCTGATTTTTCCTTTTATTAGGGTCTTTGTTCCCATGCTCTAATTGATAATGATAAAAGTTTTCTATATCAATCTTTGTAATCTTACAAGGTTCAAAGTCCTTAAAATAATCAACTATGTGATTTAGATAGTTATTCACATGTTTTTGATATCCCTCTCCAAGTTCTCTAAACTCTCCTTCGCTCTTATACATCTCCACTGCATGTTGCATTGTAATCTTTGTTGCTTTATGACTTTCCAGAGATGCTTCTGGTCCCATCTCTTTTCTCTTCTTCCTTATTACCTCTGCTTCTGCCCTAAGTTTCTTTGCTTCAGCAAGTGTATCTGTAACCTTTACTGTTTTGTCCTGTTTAAGTTCCCTTAAACCAGTCTTTTTGTTTGTTTTCATGACCCTGCCATAGTCAAGTGTAACAAGGTAACCACCTGACCTATTTACAATTCTTTTGATTCCCTCATTAGGTGTATCTATTACCTCATATGCTCCAATTTTCTTTACTACTGCATCTTCAGGTATTTCAACAGTGACACTCTTGCGTGCCACTGTTATCTTTGACTGCTTCTCAATCTTAATCATTGCCATTTTTTCTATCTCTCCTTTACTTCAATGACTCATACCAACTCAAGAAGCTATTTGTTGGTATCGTGTAACGTGCTCCTACTTTTAATACGCTGAATGGACATTCCTCGCCTTTGATGAAGTCATATAAGAATGACTTACTGAATCCAAGTATGTCTGCTGTCTCCTGAGGTGTTAAAAACACACGCTCCTTGATTTCTTCTAGTGTTAATGGTCTATTATTCTCTGTACTCATTTCTTTTGCTATGCCCTTTCTAGTTAAGGTTCACACTCTCTTTTTCTTAACTACCAAACATACAAAAATGCCTTCATACAGAGACTTCTTCTCTTTATAAACTATGTATTGTTATTTCCACTTTCACTAAATGAATTTACTCAATCCATAGTGTTATCCTTTTATTTTGGATTTTTGGATTCAATGCTCTGAAACCCTTGATTTTACTGGTTTTTCTCAATTCCTATGTTTTGGATTTCTTTGGATATGCTTGGATTGTCTTGGATTACTGTCCTTTCTACAAGCAGGTATGATAGAAATGCAATTACTCATATAAACTCAAAAAGACCCTATCACTTGGTCAAAAAAATATTACCAACTGTGGTAGTATTTTTCTCAATGACCTACTGTGATAGAGTCTTTTTATTCCAAATCAGGTAGTTTTATTCCAATATTACCATTAATTTGGTAATATTTTGGTAATATTCACTCCCTTCTTAAGTTCCTTAAAATCTCTGAAACGCTCATGTTTACTAGCTTTGTGCCACTTCAACCTCTACTTTGTCTGATTGTAGTAGTAGCCGACGCCCCACTTGGTATGGACATACCTGGGTTCGCTGGGACTCAATTCGATCTTCTCGCGCAGTCTCCGGATATGTACATCCACGGTACGCACGTCTCCGGGATAGTCCGTGCCCCACACAAGTTTTAACAGATTCTCTCTGCTGTATACCTTGTCCGGATTCAGCATCAGAAGCTCCAGTACTTCGAATTCTTTGGCCGTCAGACCGATCTCTCTTCCCTGGATGTAGGCTCTTCTGCCCTCACGATCCAGCTTCAGATCGCCACTCTCTAAGATAACGGTATTCTCCGCAGTTCCCTTCTTCGGCTCCATGCGGCGGAAGATTGCTTTGATTCTCGCCTTTACTTCCAGTATATTGAAAGGTTTCGTTATGTAATCGTCGGCACCGTATTCCAGCCCCAGGATCTTATCCATATCGTCTCCCTTGGCGGTCAGCATGATCACCGGCACATTGGAAAATTCGCGGATCTGCTGGCAGACCTCGAAACCAGTCAGCTTCGGTAACATGACATCCAGCAATATAATGTCATATTCCTTATTACGCGCCATCTGCAAGGCTTCCTCTCCGTCATAGGCACAGTCCACTTCCATATTGTCCTGCTCCAGGCTGAAACGGATTCCCTTCACGATCAGCTTCTCATCATCCACTACCAGCACTTTCTTGCCTGCCATCTTCCTTAACCTCTCTATCTTACTTTTCTCTTCCCGGTGCTATACACTCTCACTGCACCGTAATTTTATCACATAACTTATCATAGGCATTCTGTTTGATCCCGGATACCTTCATAATATCTTCTTTGGTCTGAAAACTACCGTTTTTCTCCCGGTAACGCACAATGTCCGCTGCCCTGGAAGCTCCGATTCCGGGAAGGGTACACAATTCCTCCTCGGATGCCGTATTGATATTCACCAGTCCATCTTCCGCCGCTTTTGCCGCAGTCTCCAGACTCTCCGCTTCCTCTGTCGTGGGAAAATACAACTTCTGTCCATCCGTCACCGTCTCCGCCAGATTCACATAAAAGGGATCCGCCTCCTGTGTCATACCGCCCGCCAGGCGCAGGGCTTCTTCTGCTCTGCTGCCCTCCGCGATTTCCACGACTCCCGGTGAATACACGGCCCCACAGACATAGACATACACCATCTGTGTTTTGTTTATCGTCTCCGCTGCCGATAACGCCACATTGTTATCCACAGTCTCCGCGTCCTGTTCCACGGCTTCCAGCTCCGGATATTCTGCCACAGACTCTCCGGACGGAAGCAAAATAATTGCCTCGTCCTTCCCCCCACAGCCTGCCATGAGAAGTGCAATGCATCCCAACAGAATGATCATACACCTATATTTTATTTTAGAAATAACTTTAAAAAACATCATAGTCCCCTTCCTGTCGTTCTTTTCAGGGGATTGCCTCTCTATGCTGTTAACTTTTATTGTACTGGAATCACGCGGAATTTACAAGCCGTTTTCGCATTTGTGATAACTATTCCGTTACCACTTAAAAATAATAATTCCCACAATTGCCATCGCCATGCCGACCGCCTTGCGCCACTCCCATGGCTGCTTCTCCACGCCAAACCACCCGAACAGTTCGATGATATACGCCACTGCCAGTTGTGCGGTCACGATCAGCATGACCGCTTTCGCCGGTCCCAGGGCATCCATGCTGCGAATTACGGTATACGTAATAAATGCACCGATGGCGCCTCCTAAAAGCATGTATTTCGGCTCCACCTGCCATACCTTAAGAAAAGAAGTGCGCTCCGTGCACAGCCATGCGCCCAGACATACCAACAGTGCCGTAAATTGCACAAAAGCACTGGCGGTCCAGATGCCTGAGTTTTTCGTCACCTGGGTATTGAACACGCCCTGAATACTCATCAGTGCTCCGGATAATAATGCAATCAAAAAACCGATCATAGGATTCTACCACCTTTTCTTTTTAGTAGTAGTCTATCCTGTGACCGGTTCCTTCATTCATATTTTACTGTATTAATCTAGTTCTCTGTACTTCCCACCTGTTCAGCTATTGTTCCCGCAAGCTGCTCTACCAGTGTTGTCACATCCTCACCATTCCATACCTTGGAGAACAATACCTCCAATTGCATCCAGAAGTTCCCTGTCTCCAGCATTTTCGGAAGGGATACGCTGTCCGCATACTCGTCAGCAAATACGGTGAGTGCTCCGTTGTCCTCATTCTCTGCCGCATAAAGGCTTGCCGGCATTTTACCGGAACGTTCATATAATCCGTCAGAATATCCTTCCGCCAGATACGCCGCAAAACGATCCGCCAGTTCCTTGTGCTCCGAATAACCGTTGATAACTGCCGCTCCCGTAACAGACAGGGATCTGCTCGAAAGCTCGGCACTGACATCCGGCATACATGCAATTCCGTAATTGAAGGTAAGACTGCCGTCCGCTTTTGCATCCTCCAGCCGCTTTACCACATCCGTGGTGCCGATGGTAAACATGGTCTTTCCATCAATAAAGTCCTGGATCACGGAATCATAGGTCACAGTGTCGGACTCGATGAAGAAGAACTGGTTCAGTGCCTTGTATACTTCCAGACACTGTATGGTCTCCGGATTATTGATATTGATGTCATTTCTATCATCACCGGGGTCACCGCCTACGATCATGTAATTACCCACAATCCAGTAATTATAGAAAATATTATTCACATCCCATTTCATGACACCTTCCACACCCTCCGGTGCATCAAAAGTGTCTGCAATGTTCAACAGATCGTCCACCGTAGAAGGAAGTGCTTTGGCGAAATACTGTTCCGCCAGCGCGTTTACCGCTGCCTCGTCCGCGGTAGCCTGCTCTGTGGTCTGATCCTCCGGAAGAGAATCTTCCTCGATGATCTCTTCACCTTCTCCTACCGGTTCATCATTGTCACTGCTGCCGGCCAGCTCTTTTTCCGCCTGTTGCGTCGCCCAGGTCTTAAGATAGTCTTCATTATATACCAGTGCGCTGGTATCAAAGTACACGGGATATCCTATGATCTTATCATGATAGGTCACCGCTGCCAGCGCTGCCTGGGAAAAATGATCCGTATCGCAGATTCCCTCCGTATCCGGCACTTTCGATGCCAGTCCCGCAAGATAAGCCTTCTCCAGGGAGTCACTGCTTAACAGATAGATATCCGGTATCTGATCGGAATGCAGTGTCTCCTGATTGATCGCCTCCAGATATTCACTGTCGGAAGTCAGCACCGGGATCACACGGACCCTATTCTGTTCTCCGAAAGACACCGCTGCTGCATTGATATAGCCGGACAGAGACTCATCCGAATACCAGCAGTAGATGGTCTCCTTCCCGCGAAATAACTGCAGACGATCTCCGGTATCCTGCGTCTGACTCATTTCCTGCGTACTTCCGTAAACAGCTGCAGCAGCCATGGCGATCACAGCTGCTGTTGCAATAATTCTTTTTTTCAAAAACATACTTAACTTAAACCTCTTATTCGATACAGGTGTCCAAAATAGCGATCATTTCGTCCACATTTTCTCTGGTAATTACGAGAGGAGGTACAAAACGAATAATGTCCGCACCGGCATTGATCAGGATCAATCCATTCTCTAATGCCTTATTAATAATGTCTCCTACCGGATGGTCAAATACCAGTCCCTGCATCAGTCCCACGCCGCGGCGTTCCTGAATGCAGTCGTACTTGTCTGCCAGTTCATTCAGGCGCTGTTCCAGATAAGGAGCCACCTCTCTCACATGTTCTATTATATGGTCCTCTTCGAATAAATCAAGCACTTTTTCCACAGCGGCGCAGGCCAACGGGTTGCCACCGTAGGTAGTTCCGTGATCCCCGGCGGTCAGAGAATGTTGTGCAACCTTTTCTGTCATCATAAAAGCTCCTACCGGCACGCCGCAGCCTAATGCCTTGGCTGAGGTCATGATATCCGGCTTCACACCGAAGCGCTGCCATGCATACATGTAGCCGGTACGGCCCATGCCACACTGGATCTCATCTAAGATCAGCAGGATATCCCGTTCATTGCACAGATCACGTACCTGCTTTAAGAATTCCCCGGTAGCGGGATACAGTCCGCCCTCGCCCTGCACGGTTTCCATAATGATAGCGCAGGTCTTGTCCGTCACCTGATCCAGAACACTCTGAAAATCATTCAGATCGGCGAATCTGATATGACCGATCATAGGCTGGAATGCCTCACGATACTTGGGATTGCCTGTTACGGACAAAGCTCCCATGGTTCTGCCATGGAAAGAATGGTTCATGGCAATGATCTCGTGATCGGTACAGCCGTCTTTCAGATAGGCGTATTTTCTGGCTGCCTTGATGGCACCCTCCACTGCTTCCGCGCCGGAATTGGTGAAAAAGACGCGATCCATGCCGGATACTTTTTTGATCTTTCTTGCCGCTTCGATGGCAGGCACATTGTAATAATAGTTGGAAGTGTGGATCACCTTGTCGATCTGTGCTTTCAGTGCATCATTGTATGCTTTGTTCTGATATCCCAGTGCAAACACAGCAATACCAGCCACAAAATCCAGATATTTTTTACCGTCAGTATCATACAGATACACACCATCGCCCTTATCCAGAACGATCTGGTACCGGTTATAGGTATGCAGCAGGTCGGTTTCCGCCTCTGCAATATATTCTTTCATGGTGTCACTCATTTTTCTATTCCTCCTCATCGGATACGATCGCGGTACCGATACCCTGATTGGTGAAGATCTCCAGCAGCAGGCAGTGCGCCAGGCGTCCGTCCAGGATATGCACACGGTTTACGCCGTTACGAATGGCGGAAGTACAGTTGTTTAACTTCGGCAGCATGCCACCGCCGATGTAACCGTCGTGGATCAGTCCCTCTGCCTCGGAGGCGGTCAGTCTGGAGATAAAGGTGGACTTGTCGTTGATATCCTTGTACAGACCTTCGATATCTGTCAGGAACGCCAGTTTCTCCGCATGTACTGCTTTTGCGATCGCGCAGGCTGCATCATCCGCATTGATATTGTAGGTGTGATAATCTTTGTCCAGTCCGATGGGGGCAATGATGGGCAGGTAATCCTTCTCCAGCATATCGAAGAGAATATCGGGATTCACGCCGGTGATCTCCCCCACATAACCGATGTCCTGACCGTCGGAATATTTTTTCTCTACCTGAAGCAGTCCACCATCCTTACCGCTGACACCGACTGCCTTGACCCCCAGTTCTTCCACCATGGTCACCAGGCTCTTATTCACCTTGTTCAATACCATTTCGGCAATTTCCATGGTCTCCTCATCGGTGACACGCAGACCGTTTATAAACTTCGCCTCTTTGCCGACCTTGCCGACCCAGCGGCTGATCTCCTTGCCGCCGCCGTGCACGATGATGGGTTTGAAACCTACCAGCTTCAACAGTGTCACGTCCTTGATGACATTCTTCTGCAGTTCTTCGTTGCTCATGGCGCTGCCGCCGTATTTTACCACAATGATCTTGCGATTGAATTTCTGTATGTAAGGAAGTGCCTCAATCAGCACTTCTGCTTTTTTCATTACCTGTTCCATATCTTTTTCCATTGTTTTGTCCATGCCTTTCCGCAGATATCCTATCCGCCCGTCACTTATTTCTTCCGTATGTCGCGCACTGTCTTAGGAACGATAGTCTGCATTGATCTTCACATAGTCATAGCTTAGATCACAGCCCCATGCAGTTGCTTCCGCATCACCCATATGCATATCCACCAGGGCAGTAACTTCCGGATCGGAGAGAATCTTCGTAGCCTCTTCCTCGCTGTAATCACATGCCACGCCATTACCGAAGATATGGATCTTGCCGCTCTTGCTCTCGAAATACAGGTCTACATTTTCCGGATCGAATCTGGCTCCGGAATAGCCCAGTGCGCAGAGGATACGTCCCCAGTTGGCATCATGTCCGAAGATAGCTGCCTTGGTCAGGGAAGAACAGATCACGGATTTCGCCAGGGTTCTGGCATCTTCCTTGCTGGCTGCATGGATCACTTTGGTCTCAAACAGGGCGGTTGCTCCTTCGCCGTCTCCTGCCATTTTCTTGGCCAGGAACGTGGTGATCTCATGCAATGCCTTGCAGAACTTGTCGTAATCTTCGCCCTCTGCGGTGATCTCCTCATTGCCTGCCATACCGTTCGCCAGTACTAACAGTGTATCATTGGTGGAAGTATCGCCGTCCACGGAGATCATGTTAAAGGAATCTACTACGTCTGCGCTGACGCACTTCTGTAACATCTCTTTGGAAATATTCACATCGGTGGTTACAAAGCCTAACATAGTGCACATGTTCGGATGGATCATTCCGGAGCCCTTGCACATACCGCCTAATGTCACGGTCTTGCCGCCGATCTCGGTCTCAATGGCAATCTCCTTGGAAATGGTATCGGTGGTCATGATGGCATGAGCCGCATCGGAACCGGCCTCTAAGGTGTCCGCCTTCGCTGCCACCAGCTTTTTGATTCCAGCGGTAATCTTATCTACGGGAATCTGCATACCGATGACACCGGTGGATGCTACCAGTACTGCATCCGTGGGCACTCCTAACAATTCTCCGGCACATTTTGCTTCAGCCTCGCAGCAGTCCAGTCCCTGTTTGCCGGTGCAGGCATTGGCGATTCCGGAATTAACTACCACTGCCTGTGCATATGCGGAATGTTCCACGATCTGCTTATCCCACAGCACAGGAGCCGCCTTTACCACATTGGAGGTAAAAGTACCTGCCACGGTGCAGGGAACCTTACTTACGATCAGTGCCATATCCTTACGATTCTGATATTTAATGGCAGCCTCCACACCTGCTGCCTCAAAGCCTTTTGCTGCGGTCACACCGCCCTGGATCTGTTTCATATTGGAATAATCTCCTTTCGATTCCGTTTCTATTGATTAAACGCCGTAATGTTTTCTTCGTTCAGGGTAAAATCGTAATAGTTCAGGTCTTCCCGCTTCGTCCAGCCGATGCATTTCCAGAAAGCATTACCGATATCATTCTGGGTAAAAGCGATCAGGCTGACTTTATTGATGTGCTCTTCTTTCAGAGCATTCATGCAGTGGACCACCATGGCTTTTCCAATGCCAAGTCTTCTATGATCTTCTCTCACACATACATGATACAGGCAGCCCCGTCGTCCGTCATGACCGCAGAGAATGCCGCCCACTACGGTTCCATCCTCCCCGATGGCTACCACACTGGTACCGGGATTCCGGTTGATAAAACGCTCCACACCTTCTCTGGAATCATCGATGCTTCGGATACCGAAGCCATGAATGGTCATCCAGAGGGCATGCAGACCGTCATAATCTTCTATGGTCATTGGTTTGATCGTAAACTGTTTGCTCATTGATGTATGTAATCCTTTCGTCCTTGTCCTGTGTCTGCTTTAAGGGAAGCAGGGAACCAGCTTAAGCCCTTCGCTCTCGGGAAGTCCGAACAGCAGGTTCATATTCTGTACTGCCTGACCGGCAGCGCCTTTTACGAGATTGTCCAGTGCACCCATCATAATGATGCGTCCGGTACGCTCGTCGATGACGAAGTTGATATCCACGTAGTTACTGCCTTCCACCCACTTGGTCTCGGGGCAGCTGCCCTTATCCAGTACACGGACAAATTTCTCGTTTGCATAATATTTATCATAGACAGCCTTTACCTCTTCATAAGTAGGAAGTGTGCCGTCCGGTTTTCTCTTCAGTGTTGCATACTCGGTTGCCAGAATACCACGGTTCATAGGTACGAGATGTGGTGTGAAATTAATGGTCACCTGACAGTTGCCCGCATAGCCTAACTGCTCCTCGATCTCCGGGGTATGTCTGTGGCTTGCCACACCGTATGCTTTCATATTCTCATTCACTTCGCAGAACAGGTTGGGCACCTTGGCTCCTCTGCCTGCACCGGAGGTTCCGGACTTGGCATCCACGATCAGGGTATTCACATCGATCATGCCTTCCTTTACCATAGGGTAAGCGGTCAGGATCGAGCAAGTGGTATAACAGCCGGGATTTGCTACCAGTCTGGTCTTCTCTGTAATCTTGTCACGGTTGATCTCGCAGAGTCCGTATACCGCTTCCTCGATGAACTGCGGAGACTTATGCTCGATGCCGTACCATTTCTCATAGGTAGCCACATCCTTGATACGATAGTCCGCGGACAGATCCACGATCTTCACCTGAGAGAGAATCTCCTCGGTCAGAAGTCCCGCCAGGAATCCCTGGGGGGTCGCGGTAAAGATCACATCCACCTGCTTCGCCAGTTCTTCCAGATTGTCGTCCTTGCAAATATCCTCCACCAGCTGAAACATGTTCTGGTATACCTGATAATATTTCTTATCTATATAGCTTCGGGAACCGTACCATACGATTTTGGCATCCTTGTGGTTTAACAGGATCCTTACCAGTTCTCCTCCGGCATAACCGGTTGCTCCGATGATTCCTACTCTGATCATTTTTCTACCTCACTTATATTTATGGAACTATTCAGACCCCCATTCGCAAAGTCGCTGCTACGCAGCTTTCCTTTTGCTTATGGTGGTTACTTCGTCATATAAATATCATCAAATTTTCTTACGAATGCAAGCATTCGACGAATATTTTCGATATTTATCTGACTCTGAATAGTTCCATAATATCACTTTCTATTCAAATGTCTACTACTTTTTTATTTTTATGCATTATTTTTAATTATTCATGTATATTTATGCATTTATACACTGTATTTAAACATTTTTATGGATTTTTCTCTGTAATAATATGCAGTCGCACACTAGAATTCATCCAGACCTCTATGATACCCTTCCATAATTCTGTGGTATCCTTCCAGAGTCTGTGTATCCAGCCCCGGATCCTGCCACTGCCGCAGTACACTTCCGTAATGATCCAGCAGATATTCTCCCAGGTAATCCGTTGCCTTGTACGCTCCGTCTATATTCATATGTCTGAGATCCGCTGCCACATCCTCGGAGATCACCAGACCTGCTGCATTACGATACTCTGCTGTATTGAAATCAATAAATGGAATTCCGTATTCTTCCGTATATTCCTGCAGTCTGTTATGGCAGCCGTCATCCCAGTGATTCACCTCATTGCTTGCCATCAGTGTTTTGACGAAGATCAGCCAAATCCCCTTTTCCTCACAGTACTCTCTGAGTTTATCCACATAGGTAAAATTCAGATAAGTGGTTGCCTCGGGATCTTCCTGGAGAATCGATTCCCGGTACTCTTCTCCCGCACAGCTGTCAATAGGAACAAATCCTCTGAGATAATCCTCTTCCTCTTCGTCACGAAAAGTATCTCCGTCAATTCTCCACTCATCATGCAGGATAAACACCGGCAGCAGCACGTTTAATGCATTGCGCTTATATACTCCGGCCAGCTTGCGATAATTCCCGTTCATCCCCATACTGAAGAGAGAACGCACATCCGTAGCCACCTCACCATGAGACATCGGCACTTCCATTGCCTCCACAATGACTACTTTCACATTCTGTTTTTCGCAGGCTTCCATCGTCCACAGATAGCCCGCCAGCATGGACTGATTCGAGGTTCCGAAATTATAACTGCTGATGCCGTATTTCTCATATAATTCCATGGGAGAAAATCCACTGTAAGACATGCTGCCTCCCACGAAGATCACATCCACAGTATCCTGCTCACAGTTGTAGAAATCTTCATGATCATTAAATCCCCGCAGATTGCGAAAGCAGATCAGCGAGCAAGCGTACAATGCCACAAGCAGCACCACCAGGAATCCTATTATTTTACATACTTCCTTTTTTGTCATGCTTCCTACCTCAAAATGCCTGATAGATAAAATTCACGGAATCATACTGTGCACCGTATTTTCCATACAATACCACGAACAAAAACAGTCCGCACCAGACAAGCCACCGGAAGGGAAGGAGCTGTCTGCTCACCCATTCTCTGGCGTAACCGTATTTCTCCCGCAAAGCGCCAACCACAAACAACAGCACAACGCCCCAAAAAATGACCCACAGATCCGCGCTGCTAATTCCCAGCATTTCCATGCTGCCGTCAAAAAGCACCCAGGGATTAAAATGTCTGCCGATCAGAACGCCTCCCACATCTCCCAGGAAGGAAAATGCCTCCTTTAAATTGTCCGCGCGGAAGAATACGATTCCTATGGCATAGATCAAAAATGTACGGAGCGACTGGAACAGATGCCAGCTGAAGCTGTCTTCTGTAATCCCCAGTGTGTTCTTCCACTTTTTACATCTTTTTGCAAAGATCTCTCCCAGCATCAGCAGGATCCAATACCACAGGCTCTCTCCAACCACATATTTCATCTCGCCGTGCCAAAGTCCGATGAACATCCATACGCAGAACATTCCCACTGCCGTGACTGCCAGTTTTCCGTTTTTCTTCCCCCACTTTTTCTGCAAAAAGCGGGAAAGCTTCTGCATGGCACTGCATTTTAACACCGGATAGAGAATATAATCCTTGGTCCAGGTTCCCAGAGTGATATGCCATCTCTGCCAGAATTCCTGTGTGGTTCTTGAAAAAAACGGAGAATTGAAATTCTCCGGAAGTCTGATTCCGAAAAGTCCCGCTGTTCCCAGCGCAATATCGATACATCCGGAAAAATCCGCATAAAGTTGCAGCGGAAATGCCACAAAAGCGATCCAGCTGTAAAAGCCGTTATATTGCAAAAGATTCCCCCAGATTGCTGTCACCAGGACACCTACACGCTCCGCCAGCACAAGTTTCTTAAAAAATCCCCAGAGGATCCGCTGAGCGCCATAGGTCAGATTCTGATAAGAAAGACCTCGTCCCTCATACATATCTTCCAGTTCGTGGAACCGGCTGATGGGACCCGTGATCATCTGTGGGAAAAAGCATAAGAACAACAAAAGCTGCAAAGGGTTCTTCAGCGGTTTGCTGTTCCCCCAATAACAGTCCAAAATATATCCTACTGCCTGAAGCGTATAATATCCCATGCCAAGAGCTGCCACCGGCGCTTTCACAGTGATCCCCATTACCTGGAAAAGCGGTGCCCATAGAGCATACCCTTTTAAGGCAAACCACAGCACCGCATTGATCACTACCGCGATCACTCCTGCTGTTGCTGCCTTCCTGCCGCCCTTTTCCAAAAAGGCCGTGGCGAAATACACTGCTGCCGTGGCAATCAGTATATAAATCAGGGTGTACGGTGTAGCCACAATACAATAAAATAAAATACTCAGTCCCAGGAGTTCCACCCATTGCCACTTTCTTGGAAGTAGATAATAGATAAAGACTCCTGCTGCCAGAAACAGCAGATATGTAAAAGATGTGATCGTCATATTTAGTTCCCCAGCTGCAGAATGATATCTGCCATCTCACCTACGTTTTTCATGGTTACTACTTTTCCCATGGGGATCTTGATGGAAAATTCCTCTTCCACCGCAACAATCAGATTGATATGTTCAAAAGAATCCCAGTCATCGATATCCTCTGATGTGGTATCGTCATTTACTTCGATGGTTTCATCGTCAAACACTTCCTGAAATACCTTGTTCAGTCTCTCAAATACTTCTTCTCTTGTCATCTGTTTATCTCCTGTTTTTATGTATGTTTATCTGCTCTCACTTAAAGCTTTCCATTACTGTGATCACCTGATTTTTCAGGGTATACTGTTCCGGTATCCGGAAGGACCATTTTGCATTTCCGTCTGCGTCTTCCTCCAGCTTTTCAAATCCCTGCAATGCATAAAAATCTTTTACCATGGCGTTTTTCGCTGTGGGATAAAAATATCCGTAGATCTGACGGATTCCACAGTCTCTGCATTGCTTCACCAGAGTGTCCATCATGGCATATTCCATATCCCGTTTCAGGACTCTGCAGCTCATCAGCCACAGCTCGATATGTAAAACATCTTTTTCTTTTCGTCCGATCACGATGCTCACCACACCGTTATCTCCGAATTTATCCTCCAGGCGTCCGCACAATGTCAGGTACTGTGGATCTGCGGCGATCTGTTCAATCTCCGACTGGCTGTAACGGTGTGTAGTCAGGTTAAACTGATTACTCTTATTCGTTAACTGTGCAATTCTGGAAAAATATGCCGGAACAAAAGCCCCGATCCCGGCCTTCATCTCCAGGGATCGCAGATAGTCTCCGTAATCCGAGAAGCTCTTCTGCATCCTGTTTCGCTGTTCATTTGCCAGATACATTTCATTCCGCTTCAGATCATCCTCTGAGAAATTTGTCACCTCGAAGAAGCCGCTGCGATCCAGCACCCGGATGTATTCTTCCACCTTCGTGATCTCCGGAACCGCCGCCCCGGGAACCTCCTGCCGCACGATCTCCCGCTCTGCAGGATTGTCATCCACGAACACAAAGCTCTCAGGCAATAGCTTCAATTCTTCGGCTGTGGCATACAGATTATGGCTCTTCGGCTCCCAGTTCGCCCGAAATGCCACAAAATCTTCCCGCTTCAGAACACTGTCCGCCCGTTCCAGACCTGACAGCGCCGTTTCTTCATTATTTTTGGAATTCACGGATAACAAAACTCCCAGTTTCTTATGCTGTTTCAGATAATCCTGGAATTCCGCATAGGTCTGCCCCAGGGAAGTTTCCTGTCCGATCTCGATATTTTCCGGACCGTCATCTCCGATCACTCCACCCCACAACGTATTATCCAGATCAAGGTTCAATACCTTTTTATTTCTGCCAAATATAGATTTGATGATCCGCGACAGCTGGAATGCCGTATAAGGAATGGCAGGAACGCACATAGCGTATTTATACATATTCCAGTAAAACGGATCCGACCAGCGTTCCAAACCGTAATCCGCCGCTTCATAACAAATATCGTGAATATAGAAATCCTGATGCGTATCCGCATATTCATAAAACATCTGATTGAGCCGCTGAATATAATTCCATCTTCCTCTGTGATCCGAGGCATCTCTGTTCCCTAACAGTCTGTAAAATGGCGGCTCAAAATTATTCTGTATCACAGGACAGCCGTAGACTGCATGAAGATGCTCCCACAGTGCCCGGAAGCGTTCATACTCTGCCTGAAGCTTCTGTGTAACCAGCGTCCTGTCATCCTCCAGGGATGGGTACTGTTCAATATTCCGATTGGTTGTGTGAATATATAGGATATCCGGATGAAATTCCTCCAGCGCCGGATTCGGAAACATCCCATCTGCATAATACTGATTGTATTCCGATTCATAAAAGCAGGGACGGATGCCGTAATTGAGCAAAAACAGTTCCAGGATGTCACGAATGTCACGGGTCGTGCTTCCTCCCAGAATCGCTATCTTTTTTTCCAGAAATGTCTGTTGTGTATTTTGAAGCAGTTCCCGCTTCAATGCCTTTTTCTTTTTCAGGATCCATTCCGGATCAAAAGGATATTCCAATTCTTTCATTGTTTTATCTTTCCGTTCTATAGTAGTTATTTAAACATATTATAGTAGAACTTTCCAAGATATGCAACGCAAAATCCACAGCCTCTTTCTTTTCCGCGCAAAGTCTGCTACAATAATTTGTGTTTATTTTTGCGTGTCCTTGCCGGACACAGAAATGAGGAAATTATGGCTTTTGACGGCGTTACCATTGCCTGTGTAATATCGGAATTAAAAAAGGAACTGATCGGCGGAAGGCTGTACAAGATCGCCCAGCCGGAGAACGATGAACTGTTGCTGACCATCAAGCAGCCCACAGGGCAAAAGAGACTGCTTCTGTCCGCCAGTGCTTCCCTTCCCCTGATCTATCTGACGGAAAGCAACAAACAAAGCCCCATGACGGCTCCTAACTTCTGTATGCTGCTGCGCAAGCACTTACAGAACGGCCGTATCATGAACATCTCCCAGCCGGGATTAGAGCGTATCGTGCATATCGATATCGAGCATCTCGACGAGATGGGGGATCTGCGTCACAAGACGCTGGTCATGGAGCTGATGGGCAAGCACAGTAACCTGATCTTCTGTAACGACGATAATATGATCATCGACAGCATCAAGCACGTATCCGCTGCGGTCAGCAGTGTAAGAGAGGTCCTGCCCGGCAAGCCTTACTTCATCGCCCATACACAGGACAAGCTGGATGCCCTTACCTGCGATGAGAATACGTTCCGTGAAGCGCTTGCCGCCAAGCCTCAGCCAATCTTTAAGGCAATCTACGGAAGCTTCACCGGTATCTCGCCGGTACTGGCGCAGGAACTGTGCCACGAGGCCGGTCTCGACGGGGATCGTCCTACGGCGGCACTGACATCCGAGGATTACCTTGCTTTATACAGAGCATTTTCCGAAATGGTCACTTCTATTAAAGAAGAAGCCTTCTCTCCATGCATCGCCTACACCGGCACCCGGCCCGTGGAATACGCAGCGGTTCCTCTGACGATGTATGGCTCGGGAGCGGATCATTTGGAAGCCTACACTTCCATGTCCGCTCTGTTGGAGCATTTTTATGCGGAGAAAAATACATTAACAAGGATCCGCCAGAAATCTTCCGATCTGCGCCGTATCGTGCAGACAGCCCTGGAACGTGATATTAAGAAATATGACCTCCAGCTGACCCAGATGAAGGACACGGAGAAGCGGGAAAAATACCGCATCTACGGTGAACTGCTCAATACCTACGGTTACAGCGCAAAGCCCGGCGACAGATCCCTCACCGCCGTGAATTATTATACAAATGAGCCGGTGACGATCCCCCTGGATCCCACCCTCTCCGCCACGGAAAATGCGAAAAAATACTTCGACAAATACGGCAAGTTAAAGCGTACTTACGAAGCACTGTCCGAGCTGACCTGCCAGGTAAAGGAAGAGATCGATCACTTGGAGACCATCAGCACCGCACTGGACATTGCCCTGAAGGAAGAAGATCTGGTGGAGATCAAAGAAGAGCTGACCCAGAGCGGTTACATCCGAAGAAAAGGCGGCACGAAAAGGGCGAAGATCACCAGCAGGCCTTTCCACTATTTAAGCAGCGACGGTTTTCATATTTACGTAGGAAAAAATAATTTCCAGAATGACGAACTGACCTTCAAATTCGCCACCGGAAATGACTGGTGGTTCCATGCCAAAGGCATCCCCGGCTCCCATGTGGTGGTAAAGACCGAGGGAAAGGAGCTGCCGGACCGTACTTTTGAAGAGGCGGGCAGACTGGCGGCTTACTACTCCAAGGGTCGGGAACAGGAGAAAGTGGAGATCGACTACGTCCAGAAAAAACAGGTCAAAAAGCCTGCCGGTGCCAAGCCGGGGTTTGTAGTCTATTATACGAACTACTCCCTGATGATCGACAGCGATATCTCAGGCATCGAAAAGATCAGTGACTGACCGTTCTATGCGCACAACGTCCGATTTTGTGTATAATTATGCTGTATATTTTAGTTTTATGCATTTATGTGCATATTTTAATTTGTTTTATTCATTTTTATGATTTATTTATGCAACTTTTCTGCTTGCTTTTGCGAATATAATGTTGTATAGTAATTGTCAGAGCGTAACACACGATCCTGATATCTGATGCCATTACGGATTGCTTCATGCTTTTAGGCTTTTATCCCTGGCATCATACACACTATAAAACGGAGGATTTTATCATGAAGGAAAAAGTAGTTTTGGCTTATTCCGGCGGTCTGGATACTACCGCTATCATTCCCTGGCTGAAGGAGAATTTTGACTACGAAGTTATCTGTGTCTGTGTCAACTGCGGACAGGCAGAGGAGCTGGACGGTCTGGAAGAAAGAGCCAAGGCCTGCGGCGCTTCCAAGCTGTATATTGAAGATGTTATCGATGAATTCTGTGATGATTATATTGTTCCCTGTGTCCAGGCTCATGCCGTATACGAGAACAAGTACCTGTTAGGTACTTCCATGGCAAGACCTCTGATCGCCAAGAAGCTGGTAGAGATTGCCAGAAAAGAAGGAGCTGTTGCCATCTGCCACGGTGCTACCGGTAAGGGTAATGACCAGATCCGTTTTGAGTTAGGTATCAAGGCTCTGGCTCCTGATATTAAGATCATCGCTCCCTGGAGAAGCGACAAGTGGAACATGGACTCCCGTGAATCCGAGATCGAGTACTGTAAGGCTCATGGTATTCATCTTCCTTTTTCCACCGATTCTTCCTACAGCCGTGACCGTAATATCTGGCACATCAGCCACGAAGGTCTGGAGCTGGAAGATCCCGGCAACGAGCCCAACTACGAGCATCTGCTTGTCTTAGGCGTAACTCCCGAGAAGGCTCCCGATGAGGGCGAGTATGTGACCATGACTTTTGAAAAAGGTGTTCCCACTTCCGTTAACGGCGAGAAGATGAAGGTATCCGATATCATCCGTACCCTGAACAAGCTGGGCGGCAAGCACGGTATCGGTATCGTAGATATCGTAGAGAACCGTGTCGTTGGCATGAAGTCCCGTGGTGTCTATGAGACTCCCGGCGGTACCATTCTGATGGAGGCTCACCAGCAGCTGGAAGAGCTGATCCTGGATCGCGATACCTATGCATTTGAGAAGGAAATGGGTGCGAAGTTCGCAAGTCTGGTATACGAAGGCAAATGGTTCACTCCTCTCCGTGAGGCTGAGCAGGCTTTCATCGAAAAGACCCAGGAATATGTGACCGGTGAAGTGAAATTCAAGCTCTACAAGGGCAACATCATCAAGGCGGGAACCACTTCTCCTTACTCTCTGTACAATGAGAACCTGGCTTCCTTCACCACCGGTGATCTGTATGACCATCACGATGCAGAAGGCTTCATCAATCTGTTCGGTCTGTCCCTGAAGGTTCGTGCTATGAAGCTGCAGGAGAACGAGAAGAAGCTCGGCAACTAATAGTTATTCAGCAATTTTGTGAGTAAATTCACGAATGATACATTAAGAGGTGTCTATGATTACAATGCAGTCAATTACTGCCGTGGGACTGATCTATCTGATCGGTATCAACCTGGCAGGATTCATCATCATGGGCGTCGATAAAAAAAGAGCCATCCGGGGTGCCTGGCGCATCTCGGAGGCTTCTCTTTTTTTAACGGCGATATTGGGCGGCAGCCTGGGATGTATCCTGGGAATGCAGCATTTCCGCCATAAGACGAAGCACTGGTATTTCAAATACGGAATGCCGGCGATCCTTGTGGTACAGGTACTGCTTTTTATCCTTTTATTCAAGTAAGAGTTATGCTATACTGACATTATGTAAGCTGATTCTTTAGGGCTTTACAGATGAGTAATTTTTACGGAGAAGGTCCTGGGTGGCTGTCTACCGCGTATATTTGGGAGGTGTCGATATGCATATAGCAGTATGTGATGATAATGTAGCCGACAGAAAACAGTTAGAGCGCTTGTTAAAGCGGGAATCCGACAAACGCGCTGCATCTACCGGGATCATTTATACCGATTCTTTCGGCAATTCTACTTCTCTACTGTCCAATCCCATGCAGTATGATGCTTTTTATATCGACATGTGTCTGACAGAAGGGACCACCGGTACCGATGTGGTCAATGCCCTCACAGCGCAAGGCGTCAACGCGCCCATCGTATTATGCTGTTCTAAGATCAATTACAGGGAACAGACCTATCCGGAAAATGTCATCTTCTTAGACAAGCCCATCAAAGTAGCAGAACTGGCACAGAGCATTGACCATGCCCTGGAGATCATGGCGAAAGCGGTTCCCCTCATCGAGCTTCGTGAAGATGAGGATACTATCTATGTGACCGAACCGGACATCCTCTACGCTGAGGAAGAGGGACGCAACGTCATTGTAACCCTGAAGGACGGTCGTACCATAAAAGTCGCTACCACCGCGATCAATTTATTCTCCCAGATCGAAAATCATCCCACCTTCTTTGCCCCTACCGTTAAGTTCATCCTGAACGGCAGATACATGGAGAAGCTGGGATTCCGTAAAGTCATCATGTGCGATGGAAAAAAGTTTCCGTTGCACAGAGACTGCGTTGCTTACGCAAAACAGCTCCTGGCAGAGTATCATGCGTAACTTGAGAGTTAGTGAAATAGTTGTTCTAAAATCCACGCAGAAAGGGCTGCCCGCCCCGGACTCGGATGCTAGCTACAACTGTGGATTTTCTAAAGGAAAGTGGCCAGGTGCTTTTCATCATGACGGGGCCGCCTTTACGTTGCCATCCATGGCACTTATCGGCTAACGCGAACATCGTGTTCGCGTTGCCCCTGCGGCTCAACCACTTTCCAAGAAAATCTCACAGTCTCCGCCGCATCTACGCCCGGGGGAGCAGTCCTTTTCTGCTGGGTTATGAAAAACATCCCAATTATTTAGGCAGAGCATTTGAGAATACATGTGCAGAAGTAAAAAACAAGAATTTAGTATGTGCAAAAAATCAAGAAATACATGCGGACAATTCAAAAACAAGAATTAGGTATGTGCAAA
>ERZ1026878.583-NODE-583-length-27330-cov-46.756957_pt1 | contig 27330 bp, 30 predicted proteins | sample MGYA00380169_ERZ1026878 | MGnify/ENA primary metagenome ERZ1026878 (study PRJEB33269, sample SAMEA4719805) | human gut metagenome | biome: human-associated habitat; feature: organic feature; material: feces | place: Cameroon | collected 2013-10 ...
TTGCAGGGATTATCTGCAATTTCGTAGGATATTCGCTGCTTTTTCCTTGTCGCTATCAAAGGTGAATATGCGATAGATATCTGTTGCATTCTGCAAATCTACTATGCGGGGAGCCATCATGCTGAGGACTTTCATCTTGCTATCGTCAAAAGAGAAAATCTTCATGATGCGAACGACCTGGGCACAGGAATAATAGCATCCGAGACTTGCTACTTCAATCAAGTCGAACTTGTTGTCATCAAAGCTTGCCTTCTTCACCTTATTATATAGTTTGGAGAAGGAAGCATCATCGAGACAATAGCCGTAATCCATTCTGCCATCTGGATCACATCTTCCATCGTAGATGGGTGGGGTAGGGTGTTGTGGCTGCTGTACATTCGATGTTTGGCTGTTTGGTTCTATGATTCTTGTATCGTACTGCACAACCTTTCCGTTTCTGTCGAAGAAGACCGTGATGTACTTGGAATCTCCAAACAGATTATTATATTTAGCATATTCCCATTTGTCCCCATACATGTCGAAACTGGTGAGTTTCGGTTCTCCCAAGATGGCAATCACTTCTTGTTTTGTCATTCCGCGCTCTACGTTTCTCTTTCCTTTAGCCGATGCTGACATACATACGGCAAACATCAATATTGTTGTGGCAATCAGTGCCATCAGTTCATTTCTTTTCATAATCGTTACTGTTTTTGAAGGTTGCTAATCATTTACTGAAACATTCTTGTTGTTTTGTTTCGCTTGCAAAAGTATGCTTTTCTTGTGAGATGGTGTGGAATAAATCCCTAAACTTGAAAGGAAAATCCCTATCGTGTGGGATTCATACACTTGGGAGTTGCTAAATCCTTCGGGGGATGCCTTGTTCCTTCAGAATTTGCGGGTTTCAACAAAAATAATAAATCAGAAAAGTCCATGAACAGGAGTGAATGCTCATGGACTTTATTCCTTAAATGAATGGTATCATGTAAAAAGGAAGCAACAATGTGTTGCCGTCTTTTTGTAAATCCTTGGTGTAAATCAAATAGCGTTGCGCAACAATCTTCGAGTATTTCTCGTAGAAGTTATCAAGTGAGACATGGGTTTTGTAGCCAGAAGATTTTACTTCAATTGGACACAGTTTGGTGCCGTTCGAGATAAGGAAGTCAATTTCGTAGTAATGCTTTTCGTCTTTTTTCCATGTGTGGTAAAAAAGTCTGTTTCCAGAGGCGGTAAGCATTTGTGCTGCAAGATTCTCATATATGTATCCTAAGTTAGCTGCAAGTTTGTCACTTAGCAGCTTAGAATAGATAATATTTTCAGTGAAAGATTTGTCCCAGAAAGCTAAGGTTACAAACAAACCAGTATCTGCAACAAACATCTTGAATTTTTCGAAATTGGTGCTCAGTGGCATTCCTATATTGGGGTCATCAACGTGGTAAGCCATATTGGTAATCTTGCTATCTTCCAATGTCTTGAGAAGTTCCAGCATTTTCTCCTCATTTGTTTCTCCTATTATTGATGATGGAACATAACGTGAAGCGTTACGCGAAAGGGCTGCTGGTATGGATAGAAACATTTTAGATGCACGTCCAGAGGTGTCTATCTTTAGCAAATCATCTTCATAGAGCTTAATGATTTTACGTTTAGTCTCATCTACCTTGCTCAGATTATTGGTTTCAATATAGGTGTTGATGGCTTGTGGCATACCTCCAACCAACATATAGAGGCGTAAGTTTCTTATTGCTTCTCGATGAGCTGCTCCCAAAGGGAGTTTCTTCTCCCAGAACTTGGCGAGAATGTTGATGGATGTTTGGTCACCTATAGCCCATCTGAATTCCTCGTAATCCAAAGGGTGCATTTCTATTCTGTCTTCTTCGCTTGGAATGGTAATGTCTTTGGTGTTCTTTTTCACGCTAATCAGTGAACCTGTCTCAATATAGTCGTAACGACCATCTTGTACAAGGTATTTGATGGCTTGGCGAGCAAGTGGGCATTGCTGCACTTCATCGAAAACAATGACTGAATTTCGGTCAACCAGTTCTACGTGATAAGTTTGCTGTAATTTGAGGAATAACAAGTCCATGTCCATCAAGTCTTCAAAAAGATCTTTTACTTCTTTTCTTGCTTTATTGAAGTCGATGATGATACATGATTGATATTCCTTTCGAGCAAATTCTTCCACGACAGTTGATTTCCCTACACGTCGAGCTCCTTCTATCAAGAGTGCTGTTTTCCCTTGATTCTCTTCTTTCCATTTGAGAATCTTATCGTATATTTTGCGTCTGAATATTCTTTGTATCATATTATTTTTTCTTTATTCTGCTGCAAAGATACGGAAAATATCTGAAAATGAACAAGATAAGTGAAGAAAATCCGATTCCCCCGAAATTTTTTATCGCGAAATATCCGATTCCCCCGAAATTTTTTATTGCGAAATATCCGATTCCCCCGAAATTTGATGTGCGTTGGGAGGTGTCTTTAATAAGAAAAGTCCGTAGGAATTTGTTTCCCCACGGACTTTCTTATTATATTGTTATTGAAGCTTCTGCCTTGACGTTCTGGATAATAGCTATAAATCAAGTAACCATTTCCATACAGGTATCACTTCTATTTTCTTGTCTTTTACAATAATCTCTTCTTCCAACTCGTAAGTTAGGATTATGAGACGCTTGCAATCCAATACCTTGGAAAGTTTGATAAGAGCTGTAGATTCTCTTTCCCAAGTTTCTGTAGATTTTTTTGGATTGTAGCTTACTTGTATAGCCATAGCTGCATCAGGTATATAAAAATCTACTTCTATATTTTTATTATAAAAGAAAACTTGTTCGTCTAACCCATATCTTCGTAATAGTTCCATTGCAACCATATTCTCTAATAATGAAGTGTCTATATCTATGGCAAGGATACTGATAATACCGTTATCTACAAAATAGTATTTAGGGTTGGTCTCACGTTGTGTGAGATTGTCTGCGATATTCTTGATAGGATAAATTAAGAAAGCATCTTTAGAATATTCAATATAATTGATGAGAGTTGGTTTGCTGAGTTTAGCACCAGTAGATGCTATTATATTGGTGAGTCGTGTGAAAGAAATTGGTTGCTTCACGCTCTCTGCTAATTTTCGGAAAAGTATGCGAAGTGAGAACTGGTTCTCTATTTTGTTGCGAGAGGCTATGTCGCCGAGGTAAATCTTTTGATATACACTATTGATATAATCTCTTTTTGATGCCAGTTTTGCACCTTCAGGAAAACCTCCAAAATGGAAATAGCTTTCAAAATATCTTTGTACTTTTGCTCTTCCTGATGTGGTCGCGATGGTATCTGTGTCATAAGAAATCTCATTGGCATTCAGAAATTCAGAGAAACTATATGGCATAATGTGTTTAGTGATATAGCGACCTCCCAAGGTCGTTGCCACATCACTGCTAAGCATTTTAGCGTTGCTGCCTGTTATATAGACTCTGTACTTGTTGTCAGCTAAGCGTCGTGCAAATTTATCCCAACCATCTATGTTTTGTATTTCATCAAGAAATAGAATTGGACGTTTGTCAGACATCATACCATGAACCTCAAGGATGAGGTTTAGTTCTTGCGCAGTCATGCCCATCAATCGCTCATCCTCAAAATTGAGATAGAGCATAGAGTTCCAACTGATACCTTGTTTCAGATATTGTTGAATTTGCTGATAAAGCAAGAATGATTTGCCGGCTCGTCTTACGCCTATCAAGACATAGTTGGCAAACTCTTCCATTTGGATGTCTCTTGGGACAATATGCTGTAATTCTATCTCTTTTCTATTTTCCAAGAGTATTTCTCTGATAACTTCTTTTTGTATCATAATCTCTTATTGTTTAGTTGATTTTGCAAAAATACGATTATTTTGTTAAATCGACAAAACAAAATGGTGTTTTTTACATAAAAAGATGGAAGTAGTAAAAAATAGGAGCTAAATATACCTAATTCAAGTTTCGTAAGTTCAGGAGTTAAAGGAGTTAAAGGAGTTATCGCTCCCTACGGTCGCTGAGGAGTTAAGACAATAGTCTTTTTGGCGTAGTTATAAGCTGCAAGACATTTGTCTTAACTCCTTTAACTCCTTTAACTTCCCCAAAAACTACAAAATCTCCCCTTTGTTATTTCAGAAAAGCAGCGATTTTGTTCATGGGGATGCCGAAGTTGAAGTTGTCACTACCCCTCAGCTTCGCAAAGTTGACGGCAACTAATCGTCCCTTGCTGTCAATGACGGGACTGCCGCTTGAGCCTTGCATGGTAGGGATGCTGTATAACACCCTGTCTCCGTCTGGCAACTGGGTTACCTTTCCGCTTGTCATTTGAACTTGGATGCCTTGTTTGGTAGTAGCCAGGGTAGGACCGGCATTGTAGCCAATCATATAAAGTTGTTGGTCTATATGAAGAATCTTGTCATTGTGAGAGGAGAACATATTTTTCACCTTATCGATGACGTTTTCGTCTATCGTTCCGTCGGTTCTGAACACGTGAGCCTCGTCAGGAGTCTTCTTGTTCTTTAGTTGGATGGTGGCTAAGTCAGTATTTTCCTTGTCAGAAACTTTTATCACAACACAAGGGTTTTTGTCCAAGAAGTCTCTGTCGGAATTGACAAAGGTGTTGTCGTAGGCGATTCCGATTTCGCAAACCGCCGTAATGCTTAGTTCATCCAATGAAACGTGGTCGTCCATGGATTCCCTTACGCTGTTCAGTGTGTTGAACTGCTCTTCCAGTTCGCTTTGTTGTGAGGCTATTTCCTGCAGTCTTTCCGTATTCTCGTATGCATTACCATAGAAATCGTAAGAATAGCAATCGCTCTTTTGACTCTCTAAGTTTTGGTATTCCTGCGATAAGGCACTCATCTGTGCGGCGTAGTATGCCTTGATGGAAGCTACCATGTTGTTGTAACTTTCTTTTACTGCCGTTTTGTCGATAGAGGGTTGGGCTACATGGCGGTTTGTCATGATAGTTCCTTGCTTGTCTATGAAGAAGCCGGTTCCCGTCAAGATTTGTCGTTTGTTTTTGATGTCAGCATATTCGAAAGCCAGGTTTTCGAGATTGCCCTCCTGGTCGATCCCGGTGAAGTATATGCTGTTGCCATTAGGTAATTTCATGACATAATAGTACTCGTTCAAAATCAGGACAACACCCGTTTTTGATTCGTCAAATAAGTCTTGGGCTGTTTTCTCGTTGCAACTTACTAATGATAATAGCAAGAGAATGAATGCGGTAATTTTCTTCATTGATCAAAGTCTTTTGTTTTTGTTGCAAAAGTAACTCTTTTTTTATTATTTTCCAAACGTTTTATGCAGATTTTTGAAGATTAAAATTAGACCTGTACGTTTGGTGCATCCCCTGTACCCTGAGGGGAAAGGTTGTGCAAATGAGCGCAATGAAAGTTTGCTTTCACAAGCTCTTCCGCAAGGCGGGTTCATCCCCGCACAAAAAAACGCAGCTCTGCTGCTGGCGTAGACCTCTGATGGTCCGCCAACCTTATAGCGTAGCGGTTTGAGCACCGAGTAGGGCGGTTGGTACATCCCCTGTACCCTGAGGGGAAAGGGGCTTGGGGAAAGCGGTGGACCCTCCCTTAAGGCTAAGGGAGGACTGGTGGGTTTTCGAAGATCCCTTAAGGTTCAAGGAAGTACTTGTAGTTTTTCGAATGTTAAGGAAGTACTGGTGGGTTTTCGAAAAACCTCCTTAGCATTAAGAGAGGTTTTTCGAAAGCCCCATTTCAAGCCCTATTTTCTAAAAAATAAAGCATATTTTTTGATCGTCAGCAAAAAATATCAAAATCTGATACGTAATCCAACATAATTTAGTATTTTTGCAATAAAATCAAAAGCGAATATGGCGCAGGATTGCTTGAATTCACCTTCTACAGCCGATGTAAGCAAACGCTTACCAAAGGGCATTCACGTTACTGGGGCTGATGACAAATCGGATCCAGGTATAGAAGGAACGCCCTGGGGTTACCTGTTCATTCACAACAAGACAGCCCAGGCTTTTGAGAATGAGATGAAAGACTATAACGAGAAAAATCCCAATTCAGCCGTACCTTGTTTCATTCACCGCACTTTGAGGTACAGACAAAAGAACGAGAAAGGTGGAGTAAAGAAAGAATTACAGCCATCCATCAGTGGACTCGTATTCTTGCAGGGCAAAACAAAAGTCCTCCAAGCATTCCTAAAGAATTATTATCCGCAATACCACTTGGTGAAAGACCGATGCAAGGGAGTTCCTGCCTCCATCAAGGACAAGGTTATGCAACCATTCATGACAGTATTGAAGGATAATCCAGAAAGAGTAACGTTTCTGAGAGACCCATTCGAGAAGTTTGCCAAAGACCATGTAAAGCTGCGTGTACTCACCGGCATTTTTGCAGGATGCGAAGGCTATATCGTCCGCATAGACCGCGACCGCCAACTCGTCTTCGACTTTGGAGGTTATGCTGTTGCCATCCGTGGCGTCCACAAAGAGGACTTCGAGGTCGTCGAGAAGTAAAAAAGTACCAATAAGATACAGAACTTTCGCATGTGGCTTAAGTCAATTAGTGTCAAATATTTAAGGTTTTTCTTGGTGGTTACGAAAGTAAGTTGTAAATTTGCAGGCAAGGATTAGAATAAAGGAGAATGTATTATGTTGACAAATAATGTATCTCAAGATAGGACCATTCCTTATTGGGATGAAATCAAGAAATTAAGCATTGAGGATAAATATTCCTTGATAGCTAAAATTGAGTCCTCTTTAGGCGATGTTGATATGAGTGAGTCGACTAATTCGATTCATGGGATACCACGTGAGGTGATGATTGCGGCTGCAGAACATGCTCTGAAGGAAAATAGAGCAGGTCGCTGCATTCTAAATTCGCAAGTTGAGTCTTATATTAAAGCAAAAAGAGGGTGGAAGTAGTTTGGTCAGACTTGGCTTTGACGCAATTAGATGAAGTCATTGACTATGTGGAAGAACATTTTAGAGGAATATGATAAATAGGTCTAATGTCAGAAAAATGGTAGAAAAACACCGAATTTAATAATGGAATTGGACTTTCGCAAGTTCAGAAGTTATAGACAGATTAATATGAAGCAAAAACTCTTCAAAAATTTGGTAGTTTCACAGAAAACCCTTATCTTTGCTACGAATTAAATATGAAGTTATGGCACGGTTAACATTACAGGTAGATAGCCCATCTTTGTTGGAGCAATTAAAGAATGTCCTCTCTCTTATGAGAGGCGTTAAAATAGTTTCAGACTCCCCTGTTTCAAGGAGTGCTGCTTTGGAAGATGTTCCAAACGCAGAAACTTTGGCAGCAATGAAAGAGGCAGAGAGTGGTCATGATGCAGGAGTAGTTCGAGTAGATAGCTTAGAAAGTTTCATGGCATCAATGGAGGAATAGAGTTTATGAAAGAAATTCGAAAGACCTCGCAGTTCAAGAAAGATTATAAGCGTTTTAAGAATGATAAAGAATTTGTAGAAACGCTTATGGAGATAGTTAAGCTTTTGGCAGAAGGCAATCAGATACCGGAAGAATATAATCCTCATCCTTTGAAAGGTAACTGGAAGAACTATATGGAATGCCATATAGAGAATGATACACTTTTGATTTGGTTTGATAAGAACAATAACGCAATAGTATTAGTTCGTTTAGGTTCGCATTCTGAGTTATTTGGTAAAGGACGTAAGCGCTGATGTCATTCATTAAATGCCAATGAAGGTCATAAGATTTCTGCCATAACCCTGATGGGAACCTCTCCAGAGGTAATCCTATCCAAAGTTGAATAAAAAGTATTATCATCACCTATCAAGACTGTCCCAAAGCAGCAAGCAGCCCTTTAGCAAATCCTTGAGTGAAAGCGGGTTCATCCCCGCACAAAAAACTGCAGCTCCGCTGCTGGCGTAGACCTCTGATGGTCCGCCAACCTTATAGCGTAGCGGTTTAGAGCGACGAGGAGGAGCGGTTTCCTCTTCTTCCCTGAGGGGAGAAGACCGAGATGAGAGGTGGACCCTCCCTTAAGGCTAAGGGAGGACTGGTGGGTTTTCGAAAAACCTCTCTTAATGCTAAGGTAGTTTTTCGAAAGCCTTTTTCAAGGCCGATTTACAAAAAAATAAAGCATATTTTTTGATCGTCAGCAAAAAATATCAAAATCAGATACGTAATCCCACATAATTTAGTATTTTTGCAATAAAATCAAAAGCGAATATGACGCAGGATTGACTATGTCTCAATGTGTGTTCCGCAGGATCAAGAAAACGGCAAAGGACAAATTGATAGACTTACTAGCTCATAGATGGCAGCTGGCTACTGTTACAGCTTGGGCATGAAGCAAAAACTCCTCCCCAAATTTGGTTGTTTCACAGAAAACCCTTATATTTGCAGTCAAAAAAGGAGATACAATTATGGATACAGCTACATATACATTAGATGTCCCTACAACCGATATTTCTCTTTTCAAATCATTGATTAAGAAATTCGGGTGGGTTGCCAAAAAGCAAAAAGCCCCTAAGGCTTGTAGATTAGACAAGGCATTAGAAGCAGCAAAGAATGAAAAACTCTTTGCTACTAATGATTTGGATGAATTAATGAAGAGTCTTGCTGAATGATGAAATATACAGTTAAGTATTCAACTTTGTTTAAAAAGTCATTTAAAAAATGTATGAAACGAGGTTGCTCTGAGGGTAAATTTCGTAAAGTCATTTCTATTTTGGCAGAAACAGGAACTTTACCACCAGAATATAAACCACATCCTTTAAAGTCAAACTATAAAGGGTGTATGGAATGTCATATTACTTCCGATTGGCTTTTAGTTTGGAAACAAAATGATAAAGAATTGATTCTGATTTTAACCGATACAGGTACACATAGTGACATTTTTGGTTGGTAGCTCACTAACATGAGTTATCTGAGTAAAATGTTATAGTAAGGTGCGTATATCACCATTACTCACCCGACTGATGGAGGGGGAGCAAGACTTCATGTCCCTAATTCCATGTAATTTACTCTTCGGTGAATACATAGAGGACAATACTGGTATGTCTAACTCATTGATTGAATAAAGAATTTTAGGAGAAGCGTGATGCTGCAATGAAAAGATTCATGGCATCAAAGGAAAGAAAAAGAAAGCGTATGGCAGAGTTAGAGCAGATGCTCCGTCAGGATTATTTAGCTCGTACAGGAGAAGAGCCAAAGTTTGTAAATGTTTGGTGACATGAAACAGCTTTCTTTGAAAATGATTAAATCCCTACGGCCCCACCTTCAAGCATCTATTCGTGTCCCTGCGTTCCCATAAGCAGCTCTTCCGCAAGGCGGGTTCATCCCCGCACAAAAAACCGCAGCTCTGCTGCTGGCGTAGACCTCTGATGGTCCGCCAACCATAGAATGAAATGGTTCCGAGCGACGTTTCTGTCCCCTACAAGGGGAACCGAAGGGGTCGTAAAGACTATTGAAGAAGACCGAGATGAGAGGTGGACCCTCCCTTAAGGGTAAGGGAGGACTGGTGGGTTTTCGAAAGCCCCTTCTTTAATGGGAAAAAGCGGTGCCAATGAGCGCAATGAAAGTTCACTTTCAAATTGCCGAGTGCAGCCCGCTTTATCAAAAAAAGAAGGAGAATTGCAGAAAGATTCAGTTTGGGCAAAATTTGCCTACACTGCCTCAGACGGCAAAACATATCAGGTTGATTATTATAATTTAGATGTTATAATATCTGTTGGTAATGGCGTAACGAGTCTCATGATCGTTGGCTCATTATAGATGATAGTCTCTATCATTGTGGTCATTCATTAAATGCCAATGGTGGTCACAAGATTTCCGCCATAGCCCTGATGGGAACCTCTCCAGAGTCGATCCTGTCCAAAGTCGAATAAAAAGTATTTTCATCACCGCATCCAGCATTGGTCCCTGCGTTCCCATCAGCAGCAATCCCCATGTCCCTGCAGTCGCATCAGCAGCACCCCCATGTCCCTGCGGTTCCATCAACATCGAGCAAGCATCTAGCATCGTATGTCCTTGCGGTTTATCCCGCACAAAAATCCGCAGCTCCGCTGCTGGCGTAGACCTCTGATGGTCCGCCAACCATATAGCGTAGCGGTTTGAGCACCGAGTAGGGCGGTTTCCTCTTCTTCCCTGAGGGGAGAAGACCGAGATGAGAGGTGGACCCTCCCTTAAGGGTAAGGGAGGACTGGTGGGTTTTCGAAAATCTCTTAAGGTTCAAGGGAGGACTGGTGGGTTTTCGAAGATTCAAGAAATTACTTTTACTTTTTCGAAAGCCTTTTTTAAGCCCTATTTCCTAAAAAGATACCATATTTTTAAATTATAAATAGAAAAAAGATAAAATCTTATACGTAATCCAACATAAATTAGTATTTTTGCAATAAAATCACACTTTTCATAAAAAAAGTGTGACGAAAGTAAAAGTCATGTGCATAGGCTGCGTGCCAAATATAAACCCATAAATACAATTCAGATGATGCACATTATGGAAAAAACGACAAAGCTACGGCAACCATCATGTATGTTTGCAGCAAAAGACATAAAGTAGAAAGCGAATATGACGCAGGATTGCTTGAATTCACCTTCTACAGCCGACGTAAGCTACCGCTTACCAAAGGGCATTCACGTTACTGGGGCTGATGACAAATCGGATCCAGCTATAGAAGGAATACCCTGGGGTCATCTGTTCATTTTTGGTGATATACAGATTTACCTATGGAATAAGATACGTTAAAATCCGATAAATCCTTGGCGGTTTAGTAATAAAGTTGTATCTTTATCAAATTCAAGAAGAATAAGACAATGAAAACAAAAGATCAAATATTAAAGATTAAGGCTGTGGTGCTTTACATTCTGAAGGCATTTCCAGAAGGAGTGGATTATATCCACCTCTTCAAGGTAATGTATTTTGCCCAGCAGGATCAGTTGAAAGAGTATGGCTTGCCAATCGTCTATGATACTTTTGTGGCAAGAAAGCATGGACCAGTTCCAACGTTGACCTATAAGGTCTTGCGTGGTGTAGAAGGAAAGACCGAAATTTCTTCTGAATTGAAAGACTTTGCCGCTTCTTTGGATATAGAACTATCTAAGGAAGGTCATCAACTTATTTTGGCTTCAAAGAATGCTGTTTGTGATATGGACGAACTTTCAGTTGCAGACATCAAGATGCTTGATAAGTGGATTGCCAAATGTAAGGATGTAGATTCTTTTGACTTGTCGGACAAGTCTCACGAGGATAAAGCTTGGAAACGAGCGAAGCGTCAAGCTGACAAAACGGGTGAGGACACCAAGATTACTATGTATGACATGGCTGATGCTGCTGGTGCCAGCAAGGCTATGTTGGCAGTTATCCGTGAGCGCCTGTCTGTTCAAAAGGCTTTGGCATGGATTTAAGGGAACTACAAAAGGCTTATCTCGACAATCTTCGTCAAGTTACAGAAGAGAAGTTGGAGATAGGTTCTTTAATCAGAACCATCATTTCTGTTGACGAGGGTTTGGTATTTAAGGATGGAAGAAAGCAGAAGCCAAAGAAGTTGGTTATTATAGGAGTGGATAAGTTAAAGAAGGTTTGTTATGGTTCTGTTTTGGTAAATACCAAGATGAGTCCTAAATCAGCCTATTCTGCCTCATTTCTCTCTGCCCAGTATCTCCTTCATCAGACCGATTATCCTGAATTCTTGAAGTATGACAGTTATGTAGATTGTGGTATGCTTTTTTCCATTCCGTTGGAGAAACTCATGGAAGGAGAGTATTTCGGCTCTCTGACCGATTCAGACCTTCAAGGCATTTTTGATGTTCTCAAAACAACCGAGACTCTTACGAACAAGGAAAAAAGCGATTCGGTATTATTTAATAAGGTCTTTGTCATAATGATGTGTTATGAAAGATGGGGATAAGAATACCGAGCTATGCTTCCATGTTACTATGTTGAAAAATCCGATGAGTTGAAGGAGTGCGTTAAGTCAATCCTTCACCCTAAAAGATAATGCAAACGAGCGCGATGAAAGCTGGCATTCAAATAGCCGAGTGCAGCTTATCTTCTGCAAAACGATAATAAAATAACTTTTTTCAAAAACAGATACGTGTAACTACTTGTAAAATAGTGGGTACGCTATATTGGTGATATACGTTTAAAATAGGAGGAATAGATATGGTAATGTGGAAAGATTCTGAAACGGTAGTTGATTATTTGAAATTCGACTATATAATAGATGCTGTTACAAAGATAGTTCTTGATGAAGGATTGTCTCCTTCAAGTATCGGTCTATATGGAGATTGGGGTAGTGGAAAGTCCAGCTTAATGAAAATGATTGAGCAGAAACTGACCCAAGGGGACGATAAATCTATCTTATGCGTGAGATTCAATGGTTGGCTTTTTGAAGGATATGAAGATGCAATGACGGCTCTTTGTGGAACGATTCTTGAAAAGATAAAGGAAAAGGAAACTTTAGACTCTAAAATAACGGAAAAAATAAAGCAGCTCTTGGATAAAGTTGATGTCCAAAAGATATTAGGCAAGGGTATCCGATATGGTTTGGATTACTTGTTGACAGGAGGTGTTCTTGGGTTAACGGAAATTTCAATTTCTCAGATTACCAAAGCTTTGAAAAGCAAGGCTGGTGCTCTCAGTGAGGATGAAATTACCGATGTATTGCGTTCTTTCAAAACAGAAAGCAATATACGTAAGGATATAAAGAACTTCCAGAAAGAGTTTGCTGATATTCTGAAAGATACCAAAATCAAGCATTTAGTGGTTTTTGTGGATGAACTTGACCGTTGTACACCAGAAACTATCTTAGATGTGATAGAGGCTATTCGCTTGTTCCTATTTGCGAAAGGCACTTCTTTTGTAATAGGAGCAGACCAAAGATTGATAGAATATGCTATTCGAACTAAATACAAGGATGTGGTAGGCAACAACCTTGATATAGGCAAGGAGTATATGGAGAAAGTGATTCAATATCCTGTGAATATTCCTGCTCTTGATGAAAATGAAGTTGGGCAGTATATTTCCTGTCTGCTTTTGGAAAAAGAGTTGAACGAAGATGAATTTCCTGAGATTTTGAGCTATATTCGTCATTTGAAGCCTTATGAAAAACTGGTTTATGACTCGCTTAATAAAGATAATCCAAAATTGGCTGATAAGTGTAGAAGAGCATTATATCTTTCAGAGCAAATATCCTCTGTTCTTGCTAAGCAAATAAATGGTAACCCTCGTCAGTGCAAGCGTTTCCTTAACACTTTGTTCATGAGACTTGATATGGCAAAAACGAGAGGCGTCGAACTGAAGCAAGATGTAATGGCAAAGTTGATGCTGATAGAGTATTTTTATGGCACATTCTATAAATTGGTCATTGATGGTTCAAATAAGGAGGAATTAGCCAAGTTCGAGAAAGGTAAAGAAACAACAGCGTTCAAGGACTACAGTAATGATGAGTGGCTGAAAAAATGGAATGAGATTGATTGTAAGTTGTCAGAAGAAGATTTGAGAGATTATTATTATTTTTCAAGTTCTCGTTTTGCCTACAATCAGTCTGTTGCTTCAAACATTTCGCCCACAGCAAAAGTATGCCTTGACAAGTTACTTGATAAGACTGAGATTCATAGAACTGAAGCAGTAGAACAATTGAAAGACTTATCATTGGCAGAGCATAAAAATATAGCAAAGGTTCTATATGAAAAAATGAAGAAAGAGGACAAGATAGACAATGACTTGTTTAAGTCTTATGTGAAAGTGATAAGTCGCAAAGACATGATGGCAGAGGCTCTATCTCAACTAAAATCTATTCCTGTCCAATTCTATTCAAAACCACAGATTGCTATGCTTAATTCTATCATGATATTTATATCGGATGAAGAGAAAGCTGAATTGGAAAAATATTTTGGAGATGAATTTGGTAAACAGCAAAACATCATTAATAGTTTGAAAAAGAAATAAGTTATGGGAACATCTAGTTTATATAAGGGCCCAAAAAGTTCGGTTCTTCTTCCTTCTGATTTTGATGCAGAGGCTGAGGAAGAGGAAAAGTTAGAGGGTGATTCTGCCGGAGAAAGTGACGAAAATACAACTGGCGAAGAAGATACTACGGAGGAATCATCATCTGACGATGAGGATAAGGAAAATGAAAAATATTCGACTACTTACTCTTTCCAATCAGCTAGGCGAAATTTCACAAAGTCCTTTGGTGGAAGCAGAACAGATGTTAAGTCAGCTGTAAGGGGTTATGTAAAAGCATTAGGAGGCTCGAAACAAGCAACTCGTCAAGACCGCAAGGCTCGTCAAGTAACAGGAGGCATCTACTATTTGTTTTCTGGTACACCGAGTGATGTCAGAAGAAAGTTAGAAGATGCTGGTATTTCTGTAGAGAAAAGGCCTGTAAGGGATGTCTTAAGCGATGTCATATTATATTTGGCTCCACCAGCAGATAATCTTGAAGACTCCTTGGTTACAAACTCTTTGTCAGAGGCAATGTCTGAATTAGCTGAAGTCATAGACATTTCGGAAGATGCTATTGAAGCAATTAATCCGAAACTCATGGAAACTTTGTTGAGTCAATTTGTCAAATGCTACATATTCAACAAAATCATAAGAGATATGACTTATGGAGCTTTTTCTAAAAGTGATTCAACGAAAGCTGTAAAAGATGGTGAAACTCGAATCAAAGAATATGTAGATGCGATAGTAGATGCGGTACTTCCTACATATTTTATAGAGGGAGTGAAACAAGAAGAGATTAACAAAGTGATTGGTGACACGTATGAAGCATGTTATCAAGAAGCTGAAAAAATGTAGATATGGAAAGATTTATTTGTAAGTTATCAAGCAATGATTCTTTCAAAAAGGAAGGTTATGCTGAGGTAGGTTTATGGGATTCCAATATGTTTAGGTATACGTTGTGGAAGAAAAATAAAAGACAACTGCTAACGATACCACATTTTTTCCAAGATGAAGCATTAGACTTGTTTTATATTTCTCTCATGGTGTTCTATGTGGATTGTCAAGTCAGGAGAAATGATTCGCCAGACCGATGGACACGTTCTTTTAGGATAGAAATGCCAGTGCTAAAGAAAGCTAAGTGGGATGCAAATAAGCAACTATTAGAGAAAGCTCTGGATTTCTTGACAGGAGACCATTGGACATTCTCTTTTCGAGATCGACCTTATTATATAGAGGGTGAAGCTAACTATAAAAAGAATCTTGGGCATTATAGAAAATCGCGAGTTATAAATGATGCGGATACTTTTTGTATGTTATCTGGTGGCTTGGATTCTTTTATAGGAGCCACCAATTTATTGAAAGAAGGTGTCAGGCCTGTTTTTGTAGGCAATTATAATGGCGGTAAGGGAGTGAGCGTTTATCAGAAGAAGGTGATTGCCAGTTTGGCTTCACATTTTTTGTATGACAGACGAAACTTTTTCCAGTTCTATGCTTCTCCAATGAGATCAAAGGAGAATACGACACGGTCAAGATCGTTTATGTTCTTCTCTCATGCAATTTTGTTGGCATCAGGAATGGGACATCAAGTGAATCTCTGTATTCCTGAAAATGGAGTCATCTCTTTGAATATACCTCTAACCATTCATAGAGCTGGAAGTTTGAGTACTCGAACCACACATCCTTATTATCTTGGCTTACTTCAAACGATAATGGATAATTTGGGGATTCAAGTAAAAATGTATAATCCATTCCAGCTTAAAACAAAGGGTGAAATGATTTTGGAGTGCAAGGATTGGGAATTTCTGAAAGAGAATCTGAAATGGACAATGTCATGCTCACATCCCGACTTAGGTCGATGGAAAGGAGAAAGCGCATCAAACCATTGTGGAGTCTGTCTCCCTTGTACAATACGAAGAGCCGCCGTTTATAAAGCAAAGATAAATGATGATACAATTTATCGTGACGCTAATTATCAAGACGAAAAAGCTTCAATCAATCTCAAATCATATAGATTGGGCTTGGCTCAACATTGTAATTCCTATTTTGCAATACAAAAGAATGGTCCAATCTATGCAAACAAGGAGGCATTTGCCGATTTGTACAAGCGTGGCAGACTTGAACTCTTTGAATTCTTAAAGACAATATGATGAGATTGTACGATACTCATTTTCATTTGGACTTACAGAAGAATGTCAAGGCTGCTATAGAGGAAATCAATGCAAATAAGATTTATACGATAGCAATGACAAATCTTCCTGTTCTATATGAAAAAGAAAAGCAGCAATATGACAGTCCATATATACGAACAGCGTTGGGGTTTCATCCCGAGTTAGTTGGGGAGTACAAAAAATACATACCTTTGATGTGGGAGAAACTAAGTGAAGCTCGTTATATAGGAGAAGTTGGTTTGGACTTTACTGATAAAACTTATCAAGCGGATCAGGTATCTTTCTTTTCTGAATTGGTGCAGAGATGTCGTAAGGATGAAAATAAAATCATTTCCATTCATTCAAGAAAAGCAGAAAGAGAGGTCTTGGATGTATTGGATGATGCCTTTTCATTTAAAGCAATCTTGCATTGGTATTCTGGTGATGAAAGTTTGTTGAATAGGGCTGTGAAAATGGGTTGTTATTTTTCGGTTAATGGCAATATGTTGAAATCTCGAAAGATTGAGCGAATGTTAGAAATTGTTCCAAAAAATAGAATTTTGCTTGAAACAGATAGCCCATTTGGGGACACAATAAAATCCCATGCAGAATCTTTGAAGATACTAATAGATGGACTTTCTCCAAAATATGTTATGCTGGCGGAGAAAATAGAAGAAATTTTATGGAACAATTTTCAAGAATTGTTATGTGGTTATGAAAATCTAAAATGACAATTTTATAAAATCTTTGGAATCCTCAAGATTCTAGTATTATTTGATGATATTATTAAGGAGTTTGTAGAGAACATCAAGAAGCAAGAACAAAGTAAACGCAGTGGAAATTATTCAATTCCGACACATTTAGTATAAAAAGTTAGTTTATGAGTGAGCATGAATATAATGAACTTTTCCGAGCCATAGGCAAGGAAGCATTCGCCAATATGATAAAGGCTAACATACGAAGTAGTGTCCCTGAGCCTTATTCCAGTATGTATGTCAAGCAATTTGAAGATTTCAAGAGTCTTGCAGACTATTTGGAGTATGTTGCTAAGCAAATGAGGAGATAATAATATGGAAATCGTAATAAACGTATTTTCTGCACTTTTGGCAGCTTTTCTTGGCGGCTATTTCGGAGCATGGTTCCAACATAGCTTCCAAAACAGAAAGGTGAATAAGGTACGCAAGATAGCAATCAAGGCATTGGATGTGTTCAGTCGCTATGCCAAGCAAGGACAAGCTTTTGACAAGGCGGCATCAGAATTCAATAATTCACTTGATGTTGTGGAGAAGAGAGCCATTCTTGTAGCTTTGTGCAAGTTAGGCATACCAGTTGTTAAGCCTATAAATGACTTATTTCAAATAGAAGATGTAAAGTTTGAGAACAAACTAATTGATAAGGATACTATAAGCTTGATGAAAGGTCAGGTTAACAAGGGAAACTGCGATGATTTGTTCTTTTCGGATGTTGAGGCCTATTTCTCCTCTAATACAAGGTTGTTGGCTGTACGAGCTGTGGCAAAGAAATATGTGGATTTGGATTTTTCAAAGTGCGAGTGGGATAAAGAAAATAATAACCTTAAGCATTCTAAGGATACATTGCAAATGTTTACCCTTGGAGAATTGAACATTTTGTCAGTGTTTAGAATTCGCTCTTGCTGGCATGAATATTTTGACGGTAATGGTAAACCTATTCTTACAAGAATGGAAGAACTCAAGAAGGAGATAGACCTAGGCTTGTGGGACACATATCTATTTTGGGATTGGGAATCTTATCAGAATGTGCAGAGTCAGAACTTTATGGCACAGACTTTTGTCAGTATGATGAATACAAATATGCAAAAAACTACTCAATTAGATAATCGAAAACAATCAAATGAGTGTGAGGATAAGCAAGAAAAATAACAGAAATATGAAGGGAATAGTATTAGTAGGAGGTTGCGGTACTCGCTTGTTCCCTATCACAAAAGGTTTCAGGAAGCAACGTAAGCTGTCATCCAAGCGGCGTCTTGCATAGTTGGTAGGAAAGTGCTACTTTTCATCGTACCAAAAAATAAGATGTAAAATGGCACATAGAGAGTAAGCATCCAATCCCTATTTTGGCGGTTTGAACGATAAGTGTTTCCCATGCGCCACGTTAAACATTAAATGTTAAAAATATGGCAATAAGTAGTAAAGATTTTGAGAGCCTGTGGCAACGCTATAAAGTGTAGGCGGTCCCAGCAGGCATTTCAGTAAAACAATTTTTCGAATCCAGGGTGCCAGAGGCACTGCACCCCACCTTATTTTCGTTGAATCCTGCAAGCTAATGGCAAAGGCTCCACTGGATTTCTTCAGGGGATTCTTTCACATGATTGCAGCTGGAAGAAGGGATTATGCCTTGATGACAGAGGCTCTTTTAGTTAAACCTGTTTAAAAAACGAAAAAGTTCAAATTCCTAAAATACTCTGTATCCCCAGTAAACACTGGGGATGGAGTTGTATTGTCATAGGGGTTGGATGCTTACTGTCGAGCGAAGAAAATGTATGAAATAATTGATAAATACACTAAAATGTTTAACAGCATTTCCGTCAAGCCAAGTGAGCAGAGCAAAGCTTGCTTTGGCTATGTCATGGCGAGGAAATGTATCAAACTCAATATATGTATGTCTTTATACTAAAATATGTAATTATTGCTTTGTGCTTGGCATATATGAACCATGTTTTCTCCAAGAAGAAAGCTGTTATGTATGATGTGAAGAGACATATCTTGGAAAAGAGATTGGAAATCTATGCATCGTTGCATAAGTTGTTTTTACGCAATTCAACACTTATAGCTCCACCTGCTATAAAGGAACAATATTATTGGAGTTTGATGAATGGCATGCCCTTCCGTATTGGCGATCAAAAAATGGAGTATGTATCTTATTTCGATACTTATAAGAAGTTATATGATTATTATTTATTTCTTCAAAGAAGTCTGTCAAAGTCAGTTTTTTTGCCAAGAAATATAAATGATTCATTAGAGTTGATATGTGAGTGGTATAAAAAAGTAATAGAAATCCTAACGGCATTCAAAATGGTTGAGGATGGAGAATCATCTTTGAATGAAAGGCAAAAAGGAGAACATCTTGATTTGGCATGCAAAATGTTCGGGATAGCATTGCAATATGATATAGACTATGTTAGTACCTATCAGAAGCATTTGTTTTCAGTTAGACTACAGATGCCAAGTTTGTTGAATCTCTTTAAAACCTCTGTAATGAGTAAAATTAGGTTGTGGCATTTTGAACGCAATTTTGAAAAATTGGATTTATGTAAATATCCATCTTATCTAATTGTTCTTCTCATGTATATTCACGTTTCTGATAAGTATTTCAGGGATGAATTTGATGAATTACCACCAAATAAAAGAGATATTATCATAAAAGATTTTTATAGTCAATTAATAAAATATTTGCCTCATGATTGAAATATTGCAACAAATATCAGAAGAAATAAATTCTTTACCAGATTATGTTGGCAAGGGATTGGTGGAATTAATAGTGATTATTGTAGGAGGAGTAATTGTTGGTTGGATTACATCCAGTTATTTTGCCTTAAAAGCTGCTGAGTCTGAGGTGAAAGGCGATATCATGAAAAAGAAACTTGATATCTATGATGCCCTTGTTGTAAAACTTGACGAGTTTCAGCAAGAAGTTGTATTGTCTCAAGAATTAATAAATACAGCTTTAATGGACATAAAGAGTTGCAATATTTCTTTAAAATATCAGCCACAATATCCAGTATTGGAAGTTTTCCAAACAGGAGATAAGTTAACAAAAGCAGTATTAGACATGGATGAATATATTTCTGCTAATCGAATTTATTTCGAAAAAGGACTTTATGAGAAACTGCAGCTTTTTCAGAATTACATTATTATTTTCAATCGTCTGATAGTGATGTATAGAGAACAGTTTGTAAATGAAAACATATCTTTGGAAAATAAATCAGTAAAGGCCTTTGAAAACATTTTAGCTATAGAATTAGGTCTTATTTTTCAAGACGAGTTATCCCATCAGATAGAATCTGTATATAATAAAATTCGTAGCAGTGTGAGCAATATAAGATTCAAAGTCCAATCAAATCCTGATCATTCAGCTAATCGATTTGGAGTCGATGGGGAGATAGTTCAGGAGTTGTTAAAATTGAAGATCATGAAAGAGCGAGATAATATAAAGAAGCTAATCACAGAAAATGTTGCTAAGGGTATGGCGAGTGTATAGCTAAACCATAGATGTTATGATGGAATACGATACTTTTTGGGGGTTGGATCAAGCTACATGGTTGGACATTTTTTCCTTATTGAAGGTTTTAGTGCCCGGGCTTGTTATGGTATGTTTTGGAGTATATTATCAGTTGCGTAAGAAAACAGAGACAGCCATTAAGATAGAAATTGCTAAATTTCGAATTTTCGCCTATACAGATATAGCATATACATATTCAAAATTGGCCAATTTGGTTTCGCCTACTTTACAAGATGAAACGAAGTTAAAATTTATATTAAGCAATTATGGTTATATAGATTTTAGTACCTCTTACAGTTTAATTGTTGGCACAGAAAGAGGATTTGATTCTTTTTACGATGATATAAGTGCAAAATTGAAAGAAAACGAAATATATCTTGACTATAAGGTGAACAAACAATGTCTTAATGCCATTGGTGTTTTTACAGAATTGAAACAATTTCTTGATGCTTTTTGTGATGCGGAGTGGTATTTAAATAAAGGAAAAGACGTAAATGAAACGCAAGAAAAGATAGATTTTGCTTATCTGTTGACAGCAGTGTTTATGCAGAATGAAATCAATAAGGCTTCTTTGTTAGTTACAGATGTCATTGCAGAACAGATTAATGGAATACGTGTTTCGTATCGTAAGTATCGTGTACGTAAAATGTTATATAGACTGTATGAATTTGTTCTTAGATTTGCAGATAAATATATGAATGACCATTCATGGAAAGGTTGGCTTAGTTCAAAGATTTTATATAAATCGCTTAAAGATAGGTTATCACTGATATCTAAAATGCCGACTTTGGTTGAGATTTTTGCATATCTTCATGTTTCTGATAAATATTCTCCAAGTAGTTATTTTTCGATGGATGAAGATAAGCGTTTAAAAGTATCGGCAGATTTTATGAAATGTTATTATCTGCAACTGCATCATAATAGGTAATAAGGATTTTGATGAATTATTAGTGTCCTTAAAAATGTTTAGCCCAAATGTCCTAAGAATGACTTCGATGATGGCTATGCTTATGGGAAATTTCTTTGAACAGTAGTGCATTTAAATTATAATATTATGGCAATATCTAATATTCATAAAGGCAAGTATATCTTTCACTTTACTGATTTGCGAAATCTTGATTCTATCGTTAAGAATGCTTTGTTGAGCACTAACGAAAAGAAAAGATTAGAAATTAAGCATCACAATATAGCAAATCAGACTATACAGGCGCGTAGGGATGAAATGGACGTCACAGTAGGACCTGGTGGTAAGATCCATGATTATGTGCCTTTCTATTTTTCTTCTATCAACCCTATGCTACTCTCTTTATTGAATCATAAAAATTGTGATCAGAATCTGATAGTCTATTTATGTATCAATATAGAACGGCTTGATAGGGATGATGCGGTATTTACTAATTCATCGGCTAATACCAATACGCCTCCTATTTTTTATGATGATACAACTCATCTTGATGAATTGGATTGGGATTTGATATTAAGTAGGAAGTGGAAGATGGATTCTGATGAAGCCAAGCATAAGAAGATGGCTGAAGCCTTGATTCATACTAAGATTGATATTTGTGAAATAGATGCAATTGTTGTGTACAATGATGGTGTGAAAAAAGAAGTAGAAAAAGTATTCAAGCAGAATGGGTTGAAAGCTCCTGACATTTTATTTGAACATGATTATAAAATCCGTAAGTATGGATTTTATTATACAAAATTCTTTTTTGACAGCAGAAAAAATGAGACTCTTGTTATTGGTCCACAAACTCTTCTACATGTGTACAAAGAATTATTGAAACAGGTGAAAGATGCCAGGCGGGTAAACAAAAAAGGGTACCATTATAAAACGATTGGTGAACTCGTGGAAGCATTGAACCAAGACATAAACTGTCTTCCTGAAATGAGGGATGCTGTAAAAATTCATCAAAACTATGATCCACATAACGATACTGTTGGCCACCATACAGAAAAAGTGGTAGCAGAGATTCGGAAGTGCTACTATTATAAAAATGCTTCTAAACAGATAAAGAATGTTATGTTGCTGGGAGCTTATCTCCACGATATGGGTAAAGGACCTGCAAGTAAATGGAAAAATGGACAGATGAAAACTGCTTATCTTGACCATCCTGCTGATGCCATACCTATGCTTAGACGTATATTGGCAGAAGAAATAGAGACCATAAGTGACGATGAAATACGCAGGCTTTGTATGCTTGTTGTTTATCATGATATCATAGGCGATTGCTTGTTTAGAGAACGTGAAAAGCAGCAAATAGCAGATTTGATTGAAAGTGAGGATGATTATGATATGCTCTCTGCAATATCAATTGCTGATGCAACTTCCACTAATGGTTTTTGGGGAAGAATGATTGGCGAGAAGGCTCCCATTATGAAAGCTGAAGTAATGAATCTAAAACAAGGGTAATTATGGCAAATCAACTGAAATATGTTTTTCGACTGACGCATATAGACAATATTAAGTACATCATGAGTAAAGGATTGGTGCGTGCATCTTCTCCATTGCGAGATGAAAATTATGTATCAATAGGAGATGTTCAGGTTATACAAGTTAGGAAAGATAGAAAGTTTCAAGGTTACCAATTAAGTGACTTTATGCCGTTTTATTTTGGTCCTCGTTCTCCCATGCTTTATGTGATACAGCATGGATACAATGGTGTACGTAAAGTGAAACCGGAGGATATTGTATATTGTGTTGTTCGGATTGAAGATATTATAAAAAATGATATCGATTGTATTTTTACTGATGGGCATGCTTTAAGCTCTCTGACTAACTATTATTATAAGAGTAGTCTTGCGAATCTTAATAATATAGTCAACTATGACGATGTATATTCCACTTTTTGGAATATTGAAGATGATCCTGATTTAAAAAGACGTAAGGAAGCAGAATTGTTGATTAATGAAGACCTTCCTGCACAATATATTCGGGGAATAGTCGTTTATAATGATAAGGCTAAAGAATATCTTATTAATCTCGGAGTTGCTGCAGAGCTGATAGTAGTTATGCCTGGGTATTATTTTTAAAAGCTGAACTATTATGATACATTACGTTAAAGGAAATTTGTTGGAGAGTGAGGCTGAAGCCTTGGTTAACACTGTAAATACCGTCGGTGTAATGGGCAAGGGAATTGCCTTGCAGTTCAAGGAGGCTTTCCCTGAAAATTTCCGTGTATATAAGAAAGCTTGTCAGAAAAATGAGTTGCAGATTGGAAACGTGCTGATAGTCAAGGATTCCAACTTGAATAGCGGTCAAAAATTTATTGTGAATTTTCCGACTAAGACCCATTGGAGATTGCCATCAGAATATTCATATATCGAGAAGGGGTTACAGGCACTGCGTAGGGAAATTGAAACCCGCCATATCCGTTCTATAGCCATTCCGCCACTGGGTTCACACAATGGTGGTCTTGATTGGCTGCGAGTAAAACAGATGGTAGAGCAGGCACTTTCTGGCGTTGATTGCGATATTTATTTATATGAACCGTCAGATGCCATTGTAGAACGGATGAAGACAGAACGTGTTAAGTTGACGCCAGCCAGGGCCATGCTCTTGTTGATGTTTGCCGATATGAATCGTGAAGGAGAGTTTGCTTCCGTGTTTGCTGCAGAGAAACTGATATATTTCATGCAGCGCTATGGAGCCAAGAAATACTTCCGGATAGATTTTAAACCTTATCATTATGGTCCATATTCTGGAGGTAAGGTAGCACATGTTCTTTACTATATGAATGGTAGCTATGTGAAAGGAATGGGAGGTATGAGTGCACGCCCATTTGATTATATCTGGTTAACGGATGATGCAGCATCTGAAGCACAGAAGTATATAGATAATTACAAGGACAGTAGTTTGCAAGAAATTTGTAATAAGGCTATGCATTTTCTGCGTGGCAATTATTCCAATTATTCATTAGAACTGCTCTCTACTGTAGATTATTTATTGGAGAATAGGCCGAATCTAAAAGGGTGGAAAGAAGCTGACGAAGATGAAGTTGCCGCCTTTCTTGAGCATGAGATGAAGGTATGGAGCATTCGTAAAAGTAAAATGTTCAAAGCTTCATTCATAACGGTTGCTTTGCAGGAATTAAAGAATTTGTAAAAGGAAGGATATGATTTTATCAAAGTGTAGGATGATGTCCTACATCTTGGATAAAATAGAAAAAAATGCGTATAACCATGAACAAGCAGATTTTTGATTTCTTGAAAGAATATGCAAAACTCCCTTCTCCTCAGTATGCAATCTTGCTAAGGGGAAAATGGGGATGTGGAAAAACTTACTTTGTGAAGCATTGGCTTGAAGAATTTGATAAGTCTGACAAGTTACCAGCTAATGAGAACAGCATCGAACTGAAGCCAATATATGTTTCACTCTTTGGCATGAGAGAAATCTCTGATATCAAATCAGCCATTGATAGATGCGTGAATCCATTCTTCTATTCCAAGACTGGAAAAATACTGAAGATTGCCGGACGCATTGCAAGCAAGATAATCTTCAAGACAGAACTTGATATAGATAAAGATGGCAAGAGTGAAACATCTTTTTCTGGAGCCTTGGATTCTTTATCCATTTTTGCAAATGATAATAAAGATGAGGTTAAAGGCGTAAAGTTTATCATCTTCGATGATCTGGAACGCTGTCAGATACCGATGAAGCAATTGCTTGGTTTCATAAACTATTTTGTGGAACATTGTGATTGTCATGTCGTCGTGATAGGTGAGGAGAAATATCTGGATGATAAGACACAGCATGATTTGCTCGAATTCAAGGAAAAGATAGTTGGTAGAGAGTTTGAAATACTCCCAGATATAGAAGCAGCCATAAAGCTATTTGTTTCAGAGCCTATGATGGCAACTGATTTCCTCAGTAAAGAAACTGGAATGATTCAACTGTGCTTTGAGTGTAGTGCAACTCATAATTTGAGGTTGTTGCGTCAGTCACTTCTTGATTTCAGTTCCTTAATCTCTGCTTTGCCATCCAATCTGGTAGAGAACAATCATGAATATTTGCGTTCTTTGTTGGCTTGCTTTATTGCAGTTTATGCAGAATATCGGAATATAGATAGTCATGCATTTATTGTTGATTGGGAAAATTGTGCTGTGAATGCTTATGTAGATACCAAGGATGATGAATCTCAGAAGATTAGGAATCTGATGGGGAAATACAACAGAGTTAATAGCCTTAATCAGTTTGAAGCTTTGAGCAGTGAACTGGTTCCCAAGATCGTAGAACATATAGAGAAAGGACTAAGCCTGGCTCCAATGTTAAAAAATATTCTATCTCAGAAATCCAGGAAACTTACGGCTTTGGAAAGATTAGGTTCATTTTGGGATAAGACGAATGAAGAATTCGATGAACTATTTGACTCATTGGTGAAGGAATTGAAGGATGGAACCATATCCGAGCCTGTTAATATTGGTAAATCTGTTGGCTTCCTTGGGTATTTCGATGCCATGCATTTTCGTGAATTACCTGAGGAAGCCGTCTCTGATATAAAGAATAGATTATTATATATCTATCAATCTTGTACTTGTTTGAAGGATTTGTTTATATGTCACTACTCGTTTATCCAGGGTTACAATTATTTAAGAGGATATGATCAGGATAAGATGAAGACAAAATGTATCATGGAATTTATAGGTGAACTCTTTGAGCAAAAGAAGGAAGAACTGCCCGATGATATGCAATTAGCTCTGCGTCAACTATCTGATGAGAATGTTGATAGTTTAGCTTATATAGATGACTATAGTTATCCTGATCACTCTTCTAATTATAGAATGCGCCCTATCTTTGCTAAGGAGAATCCGCATCAGCTCTTTGATTCATTGTGCAAGATGAGCAATAGGGGGCGTAATGCTTTCAGCCAATTTCTTGCATCTCATTATGTATTCCATGTGAATTGTAATTTTGCAGATAGATTCCAACCAGACCATGATGTCTTGGTAAAACTGAGAGATTTGGTAAAGGAAGAAGCAAAATCGAAAGTGTCGATAGAAAGATGGTCGTATGACTTCTTGGTAGAAGGATTGGATAAATCCATTAGAAGGGCGAATGGAGAGTCCAAGATAGAATAGAGGTTAGGAGATTCATATATGGCCAAAACAAAATTGTCATATCATTACTATAATTAAAATATTAAATACATCAGCTAAAGTATTCACCTATGCACATAATTTCCTCTATCTCGGACGAGGATTCAGCTATCCCGTAGCATTAGAGGGAGCCTTGAAGCTAAAGGAAATCAGCTATATCCATGCCGATGGCTATCCTGCAGCCGAGATGAAACATGGTCCGATAGCCTTGGTAGATACCGATATGCCGATCGTCTTCCTTGCCACACATCATCAGTTGTATGAGAAGATCATCAGCAATATGCAGGAAGTAAAATCCCGCAACGGACGCATCCTGGCCATTGTTACCGAAGGCGACAAACAAGTCAAGGCGATAGCCGATTCTGTGATAGAAGTACCGTAGACCCTCAATGCTTTAGTATCTCTTCTCAGCGTCGTTCCCCTGCAGATACTTGCGTATTATGTGGCAGTAGATAAGGGATTGAATGTAGATATGCCAAGAAATTTGGCAAAGAGTGTAACGGTAGTATAAAGGCAGAATAAATCCAAATCCTGTAGGACATAGTTAAACATAATCATAGAATCTATTAATAATTTCAACGATATAAAAATAGCCGTAGCCGGAACAGGCTACGTCGGTCTGAGCATAGCCACGCTATTGTCTTAGCACCATCACGTAACAGCAGTAGATGTAATCCCCGAAAAGGTGGAGAAACTCAACAATAAGATTTCTCCAAGCCAGGATGATTACATCGAGAAGTATCTGGCAGAGAAGAAGCTGAATCTAACAGCAACCCTTGATGGCAAATCAGCTTATGCTGATGCCGACTTTGTGGTGATTGCAGCACCTTCTTTGGCAGCAAAGTAGTCAATGACTTGGAGACATTTCTTCACATTGCTATCCATGCAGCACTTCAAGAGAGTATCACCATAAACTCCGGTATGCT
>ERZ1026878.592-NODE-592-length-27104-cov-20.284816_pt1 | contig 27104 bp, 19 predicted proteins | sample MGYA00380169_ERZ1026878 | MGnify/ENA primary metagenome ERZ1026878 (study PRJEB33269, sample SAMEA4719805) | human gut metagenome | biome: human-associated habitat; feature: organic feature; material: feces | place: Cameroon | collected 2013-10 ...
TCATGATGTATTTGTCCATGCCGATGGCAGATGCGGTCACATCACAGCCCACGAAAGGGATACCCATGGTCTTCAGGTAACCCTGGAAAGCGCCGTCCTCCACGTTGGTACCGTGGACTACAGGGAAAGCCACGTCGATCTCTACTGGTTTCTTCCCGCCGAACAGCTTCACCGGGAATGGAGTCAGGAATACCTTCCCATCCTCGTTGGTCATGATAACTCTCTGGGACTTTTTCAACAGTTCGTCGATATTTTTATAGGATTCGATCTTACCGATCTCCTCACCGATGTACATTTCATTGCGCTTGGTCATATAGACCGGGATTACTTCGTATTTGTCTGTGTCCATGTTCATGACAGCCTGAATGCCGGAGATCACTGATACTTCGTGTTCTACACTCTTGCCGCCAAACAGCATTGCTACTCTTGTTTTCATCTATTTTTCCTCCTGAATTTTCCTACTCTCTGCCAACTATCCGGAACCTCTTTCGCAAAATTGCCTCTGAATCTTCTAATAGTTATCCGTCAGGTCATTCTCTAATAAAATATACTTATGTCCCTGCCCTTTGATGGCATAGGCGTAAGATACAGCTTCCTCCAGCTTGTCGAATACCAGGCATTTCTCTTCCGGAAATCCCTTCTCCAGCACGCCCTCCCTGATGGGCTCGGTATGTCGTCTGCCCACTAACAGGATGTAATCGCAGCAATCCGCTGCGTAGTTACCGAATTTATGATTGTATTCCGCTTCCTTATCACCCAGCTCCACCATGCCCGGCGTGATCAGGATCCGGATACCGTCAAACATAGCCAGCGTCTCGACCGCTGCCTTGGAACCTACAGGGTTGGAATTGTAAGCATCATCGATGATCGTCACCAGACCGTGCTCCCGCATCTGCATACGATGGGGCACCGGCTCGATCCGGCGTACCGGGATCCGCAGTTCCTGCAGCGTCATACCCATTTTATGAGCGACCGCGATAGCCCCCACCACATTGATGACATTGTGGGCCCCGATGAGACGCATCTGGAATCTCTCGCTCTCGCCGTCCGGGGTCACTACGGTGAACTCCGTACCTAACTGGGATACCTTCACATCTTTGGCACAGTATCCTGTCCCTTCCGTCTCGGAATAATAGAATATCTTCTCCGGGGTCTGATCATAAGCGGAAGAAGCTGCCTGTTGCTTAATATAATCGTTGTCGCCGTTTAAGAACAACATGCCGCCTTCCGGCAGGGCATCCGCCAGCTCGAACTTCGTCTTCTGAATATTCTCCATGTTAAAAAAGGTCTCTAAATGCTGCGGTCCGATAGATGTGATCACACCGTGATCGGGATGCACCATATCGCAGATCTCCTTGATATCGCCCACATGGCGGGCACCCATCTCACAGACAAAAATCTCTGTGGTAGGCTTCAGGGAACCGCGGATGGTCCGCACCACACCCATAGGCGTATTGAAACTCTCCGGTGTCACCAGTACATTATATTTTTCCTGCAATAATGTCTGCAAATAGAACTTTACACTGGTCTTGCCGTAGCTGCCGGTCACACCGATGACGGTAAGTCCCTGGACGCTTTTCAGCTTTCTCACAGCATCATTGATATAATGCTGATTGATCCCCGCCTCCATGGGATGATTGATGACATTAGCCACAATATCCAGAAACAGATTCACAGATACCAGGATCAGGCACAGTCCCGGGATCCGCTTCATTCCGCCCAATCCACACACCAGAGCGAATACCGCAGCCGTAAGGATCAGCTCCGTAGTGAGCAATCTCTTGACCCGGGCGGTATACACCAGCTTTTTCTTCGTGTTCATCCGCTTCATGGCACGATATACCACGATGATCACGAGCAGTACCAGATACTCGAAGATTTCAAGGGCAAGGTATGGGAACACACAGGTCACAATGCCCAGTGCCAGACCAAAATAGAGAATCCATTGCAGCCGGAACTTCTTCTTCAGCCAGTGAAGGTGTTCTTTATTCTTATAGCCGTTCTGCTGGAACATATGCATATTATACCGCATGGTATAAAAATATGCCGGAACAGCAAGCACGACCGCTATCAGCACACGTATGATCATTTCAGATATGCCTCCATAATTCCCCGGAACTGTGCCGGTTTCTCAAGGAAAGAAAAATGACCGGTTCCCGGGATCACTGCCAGGCCGCAGTTGGGGATCTTCTCTTCCATAATATGTGCATCCCGGATAGGAGTTGCCGTATCCTGATCTCCCCAGATCAGCAGTACTTCCTGACGGATCTTCGGAAGCAGCTCCGTCAGATCCTCATTCACCGCCTTCACCATACACTGACGCATCATGGGTGTCGCATTGCGGTAGTCTGCCGATCCCTGTCGGCTCCTCCAGTCATCGATCACCTCCGGGAACATGGCATAGATCAGCTTCATGTTCAGGAATTTCTTCAGGATCTTGTACTTGCGGATCTTCCATTTCTGTGCAGTAGTCCGCACCGGCAGGACACCGGCACTGTCGATCAGGATAATATTCGTGATCTCAAAAGGGATGCTCTCTCTGGCTGCCAGCTTGATGATCACGCGGCCACCGTAGGAATGCCCGATGAGGGTGGCCTGCTTTACCTGCATTACTTCCATAAATCTGCAGAAAAAATCCGCAAATCCGTCTACATCCCAGGGTTCCTTCGGTTCATCACTGCCTCCGAAGCCCGGGAAATCGAACTGGATCACACGGTATCTGCTGCCGTCTATCACACCGGCTACGGAATCATACACTCCCAGATCCGTACCCCAGCCCTGTAAGATCACGACTGTCTTATCGCCGGTACCGGTTGTTTTTACACATATATTATATCCGTCTACTACTATATTCATGATAATCCCCAATTCCAAGTCATTGCCGTTACAATCTTTTATTATAATCGGAATCTGCTACAATGGCAAGCCATATCCTAAGGATTCCGCATTCCGCATTCCAATTTGACTACCACTTTCATAATTCCATAAAATAATAAAAACTACCGCTTTGAGCTGACGGTAGCATCAGTCAGCCCAAAGCGGTAGCTAGTTTATCCTTTATTTTATAATGAATTAGAATCGGGATTTCACACATTCTGCTTACTGCAGTTAGGGTATTCAATTTTCTGATGCAATAAAATATTTTGCGTTGAATTGCCTACACATATTTCAAAAATTCCGGGTTCCACACAAAAATCATGTTTCTTCTCATCATAAAATGAAAACGCCATACTATCCAAAGTAATCTCTACTCTGCATACACTCCCCGCTTTCAGCGTAATGCTTTTGAATGCCTTTAACTCTTTTTCTGGTCTGATTACTGTACACTCCTCATCCCTCACATAAATCTGTACAATCTCTCTTCCGTCTATTTGACCTACGTTTTCTATATCAAACGATATGCTCACTCTGTCTTTTTCATCATTATCTTGTTTCACCTGCAGATCGTGATACGCAAATTCTGTATAAGAGAGTCCATGTCCAAAGCAGAACATCGGCAAAATATCATTTTTCTCATAATGACGATATCCGACCATAATTTCTTCTTCATAACAGACCATATTATCTCTCCCAAATTGTCCGTTATGACCTGTCGGTGTATCTTCATAAACACGAGGAAAAGTTTCTGCCAGTTTTCCACTGGGATTGACTCTTCCGGTGAGGATTCCCGCTAGTGCTGTGCCACTCTCCATTCCGGCATAATAAGACCACAAAATTGTACCTGCTTTTTCTTCCCATGGCATCTCCACCGGAGATCCTCCTATCATAGTTACAATTGTGTCCGGTCTTACCTTTAATAATTTTGTAATCAATTCATCCTGATGATACGGAAGTTTCATGCAGGGACGATCCTCTCCCTCAATGTCATATTCATGATCCAACCCTCCTACAAACAGAACAATATCGCTTTCTTCAGCTAGCTTTAGAGCTCTTCTGTGATATTCTTCTTCAATTTCCGATAGGTCTGAATAAAATGCCTCCTTTTTTAATCTTCTTTTTTCTTCTCTCATCCTGCGGATCTGTTGTTGTATTTTTTCTTTGTCATCCACACTGGAAGCCTGCCAGTTTTCTCCGTTAAGCTCCTTTTTTTCCGGAATATAATACCCCGGTTCATATACTATTTCTGCATTACCTCCAAATTCCATTTTGATTCCAAGAAGCGGTGATATTTCATACAAAGCCTTAATTTCTGCACTACCTCCACCGCCCGAGTGAATTCGGTCTGCGTTACAACCTATGACTGCAATTTTCTTATGATATGTATTTCCAAGTGGCAATAATTTACTATCATTTTTCAATAAAATAACAGATTTTTCCGCTGCTTTTTTCAACACCTGCCGGTGCGCCATAGTATTATAGGAGCCGTTTTTTCGATGTACCGCTTCCTTTCCAATCATTTTTAACTTAAACATTACCCGCAAGATGTTACGCACCTTTGCATCCAGACACGCCATATCTACTGATTCATCCAAGATCCTTTGCTTCAAAGGTTCTGCCAGACAATATTCGTCGAAATTATCAAATACTGACATTTCAATATCAAGTGCTGCCTGCCCCGCATCTAACGTATTATGCACTGCTCCCCAGTCACTGATTACAATTCCTTCAAATCCCCATTGATCACGCAATACTTCCTTCAGCAACAGATTATTTTCACAGCAATAGGTACCGTTTAATCTGTTATAGGCTCCCATAACCGAATAAACATCTGCCTTCTGCACGGACTGTCGAAACGCCGGGTAATATATTTCCTGCAAGGTTCTCTCATTTACTTTAGTGTCCACATGCAATCGATTAGTTTCCTGATTGTTTGCCACAAAATGTTTTACACAGGCTGCCACATCATTCTGCTGTATTCCCTTTATCAAAGCAACTGCCATCTCTGCTGTCAGCACGGGGTCTTCACTCAAATATTCAAAGTTTCTCCCACATAAGGGACTTCGTTTGATATTAATTCCCGGCGCCAAAATCATGTCTTTTCCTCTGCCTCTGGCTTCCGCTCCCAGGACCTTGCCAACTTCATATGCAACATCGACATCCCATGTAGATGCTATAGCACTATTACTTGGAAGATAAGATACATAATCATCAGTATTGCCCAGGGGAATCCATTTATCATTTTGAAACTCATTCCGAACACCCATAGGTCCATCTGAAAATTTCATAGAAGGTATTCCCAGTCTTTCTACCCCTTTATTCTGAAACAATCCATTTCCATGAACCATCCCGATCTTTTCATCCAAGGTCATCTGTTCCAATAATTCAGTTATTATTTTTTCTGTCTTCAATGTAAAAATACGCCTTTCTCTTCTGCTTCTTTTTGAGTTTTCTGCAATATTTTTCTCCTTTCTTCTACAGAAAATGGAGATTTCATGCCACTGTCCGCTACCTGTTTCACTAATTCGTAATCAAACTTCTCTCTTACCTGCCATTTATCATTGTCGATAACCATATAATTTTCTGTCTCTTCTGTACAGGCCGGCCAAGCAATCGTTTCATCAATGAATGGAATTCCTGTTTTAGCAAAATTCACCCATGCCTTGCACATTTTTTCTTCTAGTTTATCCGTGACTCCCGGCATATTAGCCACGGGAACCTTATCTGTATTGTGAAATACAAAAGCCAGATCAGAACAATGCCATGCCGGCTTTCCATCATCCAGAGGAAATTCAACAGCAAAGACATATGCATATATATTAGATTGTTTATATGTCTTTCTCTTTTTCACAAAATCAATTACCGGTTTTCTGAAAAAAATATCATATGTAGTTAAGTCTGCAATGCTTCTTCCCGGGTATGCCTGCGCGTATGCCTGAATCACAGACTGAGTATGTTCACCAAATCGTTTTTCGACAATCCTGATCAATTCCTCTTGTGTCATTTGATTCCTTCCGATCAGCCCGGGTGCAAATCCCATCTCTCCGAACACACTTCCTATTAACACCGGCACCTTTTGGGCATATTCCGAAAATCCAATTTTTAAGGGATCCCCCATGTAATAAGAGTTCCGAATCGGATGTCCTCCTATATAACCACCTTCAGCCAGTACTTTATCGGATACTTTATTATAAGCATCTGCCAGTTCTCTGTAAGGCATATCCTCCCATTTCTCAATATCCGATTCTTCCATATTAAGCTCCTGCAGCATTGCTCGGATCAGTGGTTTGGCATCTGTATTCTCTTCATCAATAAAATCTTCCAATACGCCGCTCTGAATAATCGCTTTATGATACAAGCCATCAGCCTCCGGTGTCTGCATCAGCGTCCATATTTTCATGCCTCCTCCGGATTGCCCGAATAATGTTACATTTTGAGGATCCCCGCCAAACGCTTCAATATTGTCTCTAATCCAGCGCAATGCCGCTACAATATCAGCATTTCCAACATTTCCCGAGTTCCAATATTTTTCTCCATATTCTGACAAATTCAAATATCCCAAAAGATTTAATCTATGATTCAATGATACTACAACCACATCCCCAAATTGGCTTAAATTTGTACCGTCATATGCTATCTGTTCGATAGAAGATCCTGCGTAGAATCCACCTCCATGAAGCCATACCATAACCGGTTTTTTTGCCAAAGTATCCAACGTCTGCGTCCAAACGTTCAAATACTGACAGTGTTCATCCATGGGCCAGTATCTATGAGGAACCATAATTTCACCGTTGGGAACATCCTGGGTTAACAATGGACATACATAGCCATAAGAAGTAGCATCTTTTATCCCATCCCACGGCTGAATTTCCTCCGGCATCTGAAATCTTTTTGCATTTGCATACTTAATCCCTTGAAATGTATATGTTGTATTCCACAAATATCCCCTTATTTTTCCTGCTTTTGTTGTCACAATCGGTCCATTTCCCGAACATTCAAAATAACTACTCATTTAGTTTCTCCTTTGCTTTTTTTCTATAATCTTTCGGACTACATCCCAACACTTTTTTACATAATCTTGAAAAATATGAAAAGTTATCATATCCCACTTTCATAGCAATTTCATTAATAGAGATTTCACTGTATTGTAACAGTTCAGACGCCTTCTTTATCCTCATACGAATAACATAATCGGTAATAGAGATTCCTTCTTCTTTTTTAAAAAGTCTTGCCAGATAATCTGCATTTAAATATACAATTCCTGCCAGCTCATTTCTGGAAATTTCCTCATTATAATGTTCTTCAATATATTTTTTAACTACCTCTACAATAGATGTATTTTCTCTTACGTAGGCAATATAGCTATATGCTTTTTGCAATAAATATTTACAGAATTCCATATAGTTATCATAATTCTTCAATGACATTTTCCGATAAGTTTCATATTCCGTATTTACAAATAGCTCATGGGCTTCGATATTGTTTTTCATCAACACAGTATTCACCATCTGAATCAGATTCACCTGCATAGCTTTTAATTCATACGCTGTTAACCCATGATGTCTCTTTTTCTCTGAGAAATAGTGATCGATTTCATCTAAAATCTTATTCACCGCACCTGTGTTCAGATAAATCTCCCATTCTCCAATAGCACCGAATGAATATGTATTTTCTTCCCTTTGGTATGTCTGCGCCCAGAATATCTGTACATCGTTGCTGATATTTTCATTCCAAATATGAATCAACCTTTCAAAACATTCCTTCACGGTGAGCAGAGGACATTCAAGATCATAAAATACACGCATTCGACAATTGAGATGGATATCACACTGCATAATCAATTTCTTCAGTACCATCTCCGCATTTTCTTTTAGATTACGGGTTACAATCACATAGGTATCCTCTCCATACTTCACTATGGTCTCCATATTGCACATATCGCTAAAAATTTCTGTAACGACATTTTTAATAATAAATTCGCTCATTGTTGAAGTCAGATTCTGAAAACGTTCCTCTTCTTCATATGCATGTAGCAAAAAAACATCAAACAACTGCTCAGTGTCATATTCCAAACGATTGTCTTCAATCAATGCATTTAAAAGTTCTTCATCCGGAATTGCCAGCGGAAACATGATATGCTCCCAAAAATGTGCTTTTCTGTTTTTTACATCATCCAACCAATACACGCCATACTGATAATATGTTTTCTTCCTGCTCTCTTGTCTGACTTTTTCTACAGCCCTAGATATTATTTTTTCAAAATCGTCAAAAGAAATCGGTTTCAGATAATAGTCAAAACATTGAAGTTCCACAGCCTTTTTGGCATAATTAAAATCTGCATAACACGTGCAGAATATAGTAACCACGTCTAAATTCTGTGTTTTTGTCCATTTTAACAATTCAATTCCCGATTCGTTTGGCATTTCTATGTCTGTTACCATAATATGGATCGGTACATTCTTAAGTATCTTTTTGGCATCCGCAGCATTTTCAGCAACGTAAATCTTTTCTATTCCCAGTGACGAATATGCAACCCCAAACTGCAGACTTTCCAGCACATTCACATCATCATCTACTAATAGAATATTCACTCTTTTCATCTCCGTTTTGATACGGAATTATTATTATAACTTCCGTTCCCAGGTTTTCACCGTTACCTATCATGAGACTTGCTTCCGCCCCATAGAGCAGTTGAAGCCGATCTTTTGTATTGCGTATTCCAATTTGGAATCTGTCATCATTTGCTCCAAATTCATTCTTTCGAAATTTTTCTAACACATTCTCAGGAAAACCCGGACCATTATCCGCTATACGAATTTGTATTTTTTTCTGTTCCTCATCCAGAAAGCTTCCTTCAATGCTAATTTCTATCTTTCTTTTGCTTCCTACCGTGTACTTCACGCAGTTTTCCACAAAGACTATCATTATCAACGGTGGAATCATTGCCTGTTTCACACGCTCATCTACGCAGATATGACACTTGCAATCATAGCGGTATAAAATATTATGGATTTTTACATAATTTACAATCTGCTGTAATTCTTCATCCATTAAGATAGGCTTCGTTCCTTTGCGGAAAATAGATCTCATATATCCGGATACATACAATGCCAGTTGCTGGATTTCTTCTGTATGTTTCAACTGCGCCATACTGTATATGCTATTAAGACAGTTAATATAAAAATGGGGCCTGATCTGTAATTGTAAATAATCTATTTTAGTTTTCTGTTTTTCCAGCTGTTCTTCATATACCTGAACTTTTAATTCCTGAATTTCTTTTTCCAGATTTCTCCAGATTTCACCTACATTTTCGAATTCTTCATAATAATTATTTTGCTCTAATTCTCCAGTTTCCTGAAATTTTCGTAGATTCTCTTCAAAAATGTATAACGGTTTTTGTACATAGTGCCTGAAATAATAAAAAGCTCCAATACACATAAAGCAAATCAATACTGTGGTAATTCCCATCAGTATTTCATAGGTTCCAGCACTTTTCTTTATTTTGTCGCTGACATCTATTCCTATAGATACATTTGCATTTTCAAATTCGTATTCCCAATAATGCGAGCTACTGTTTTCCTGAATATTTTCATTTTTCTGAAACATACTTCCGGATGCACTGCTATTCTCCAAATAATGTACCCCGGTGCTCAAATCTCGAATAAAAAAGGAAAGTGTATCTTCCTGTGTTTCTCGAAAAGAAGCGCATATTTTCTCAGGCCGTATCCAACAACCCACATAATTATTTTTCAAGCAAAAGGTAGTTGTAAGAAACAACGTTCCTTGAACATCCTGCACAAACCATTTTCTCTTTTCTGTTATAGGAATCTGTTCTTCGGAAGCCACTGTCCTAATATATCCTTTAAAAAGTTCCTTTTGAAGGTATTCATCGTCTCCCGTAATCAGAAAAATATCTTTGTCTTTGTTATAAAACCAAAAATGGTATTCGTCCCCATAATTAATTGCCATTGCCTGAAAATATTGTTTCAATTCATTTTGCTCCGCAATGCTGTAAACCACAGAGTTATCCTCTGTGTTCAAATCCATCTCTTCTATTTCTCTGATAGATTTATTATTCAACAACGTGTTTACAAGCTGCGTATTAATGCCATTCATTTTTTGATCCAATTCATTCCCGTAGAAATCAAATGTCCTGCTGGCTATATTTGCTATCTCTTTGACATATCCACGGAATAATATCATACCAACACCGTATACAACAACAATTGTCCCGATTAATGCGCACATGATCAGAGTAATATTTTTTCTCAAGACCTTCTTATGTTTTCTCGACATTAATCGGGACCTCCTATATTTATTTATTTCTGTTATTCACAGCCACATTATAACACATTACTTTTGATTTTCCAGCCACTCGTTCAATTGTTTCTGCTTCTCGTCCATTACAGTCTGAAGACCGGCTGCGTATAACTTCTCATTAAACTCCGGAATGGCCGTGGTAGGATCAGCTGCGCCACAATCGATAGAAGCCGAATACTCACTAACCACATTGTTTAGTGCTGCAATCTCATTGCTGACAGATGTACTATCAAACATGAAACCTAATGCTTTTGACTTATTTGCAGTGGCATTCATCTCTTTCTGCGCATCCATAATCTTTCTGGAGCTTCCCTCCCATACATGGATCTTGTACTGGTTCGGAAGTTCCCATCCCATATTCAGATTGTATTTTGCATTAGAAGCATCTACCCCATCCGGGAATCCAATCACATCATTTTCAGCATCTTTTACGACATAATGAACACCTTCAATACCCCAGTTAAACAGATTCATTAATTCCGGATCACCGTACATGTAGTCCAGCACTTTCATTGTCATCTCCGGATTTTCACAATTCTGACCAATTCCCCATGTAATTGCGGCAACAGCATTGGTATAGCAAAACGCAGGAGTAGGGTTGATTCTTACAGCCACCAGTTCATAACCGGTATTCAGACTTTCCTGTTCCGCAACGCCCGGTTTATAAGGAGTGGCAAAGCAGAATGCATTTCCGGCCTTCAGGATTGTGGTTCCGGCATCTGTAGATGTTGCCATATCCTTGTCGATATAACCTTTTTCATAATAATCATGAACCGTAGCAGCCAGATTCTTGTAGTTATCCGTCTCATAGTAATTCACAATCGTAGTATCAGCACCGCCATTATCCAATACTCCAAAACGATCGGAAAGTACATCGGCAAAATATATGTTACCGATCAAACCATCTTTAGCGCCTACAAGAATTTTCATATCAGGTTCATTTTCATGAATCGTTTCGAAAATCGGTGCACAATCAGCCAAAGATTTCACATTAGACACATCCAAATTATATTTGTCCAAAATGTCTTTTCTCATTACCAGACAGCTGTCTGCATACCATTCTTTTTCCACCGGCACACCATACACATAGCCATTCATATTAGCAATTTTGAGAATATCCTCACCCAAAGCTGCTTTCATATTAACGCCATACTGGTCAATCAAATCAGACATATCCAATACCTGACCGCTGTTTACATAGGTACTCACGTTATTATACATTATGGGGACCAAATCCAGTTTTTCCGCACCGGATAACATAAGTTGTAACTGCTGCTGATATACTCCCCATCCCAATGTGATTACATCAATTTGTGCACCAACCTTTTCCGCCAGGATTTTATTCATTTCTGCTTCTACAAGATCCATGTCCTCCTGATCATTTCCAATCACAGCCATTGTGACCGTATACATATCTTCCGGATTTTGAGGTATTTCTGTAGAAGCTGTTCCACCGGTTTCTCCACCACTACTTGGGTTACTCCCGCATCCCGTAAAGCAAGCTACCGTCAACACCATACTGAGTAACATTGATAAAATTTTTTTCTTCATTTGTTATCCTCCCATATATTTATTTTATCTTGTAAGGGCAATGTATTAACCCTTTACTGCTCCTAATGCAATTCCTTTTTGGAAATATTTCTGTAAAAACGGAAATACTACAAATATCGGCAGCATTGCTACAACCGCAATCGCCATACGTACACCTACTGTAGGTAATTTTGCCATTTCCGAAGAGGCTTGTGAAGCCATGGACGAATTAGAAGACAATACCTGTATATCTGTAATCATTTTATTCAACAGATTCTGGATACTATAATATTTAGTATCCGTAAGGTAATATAAACCATTTGTCCAGTCATTCCAGTAACCCAGACCGGCAAAAGTTCCCATCGTTACAATAATGGGTTTAGACAAAGGAATCACCAGTTTAAAAAATACTGTAAATTCTCCTGCCCCATCTACCTTTGCAGCCTCAAACAATGCTGATGGTATACTTGTTGATATATATGTACGTATTAATAGCACACTCATTGCCGACAGCAACAGGTTAGGAACAATTAAAGCCCAAATTGTATTTTTTATATGAAAATAATTACTGTACAACAAATAGGATGGTACCAATCCACCGCTAAAAAGCATCGTAAAGAAAAGGTAAAAAGTTATTGCTCTTCTTCCAGGCAATTGCTCAAGAGATAACGGATAGGCAATCATTGTTGACAGCATAACATTGACAGCTGTTCCAACTACTGTGACCAAAATTGTAATTCCATAGGCCCTCATTATCTTAGACGCATTTTTCCATATGTAAGCATAGGCTCCCAAACTGAATTTTTCCGGAAAAAATGAATATCCGTTTCTTATCAGTGTACTTTCCTCCGTAAAGGAAGACATAATCAAAAGAATAAAAGGGGTAATTACAAATATGGTAAACAGAATCAGTATAAAATTCGCTAAAATCTGAAACCGCATATTCGATTTTGAACGGATCATTTTTCTCCTCCTAAAACAGTGCGTTTTCCTTACTTACTTTCCTAACGATCAAATTAGCGGTGAGAACTAAAACAAATCCTACAACCGACTGATATAGGCAAGCAGCAGAAGACATTCCAACATTTCCCAGTTTAATCAGCGCTCTATATACATAAGTATCAATTACATTTGTCGTAGAATACAATGTTCCGGAGTCCAACGGTACCTGATAAAACAATCCGAAATCAGAATAGAAAATTCTTCCAATCGATAACAAAGTAAGTGTAATCACCGAAGGGACTAAGGATGGAAGCGTAATACATCGAATCTGTTTCCACTTACCTGCTCCATCTAAATTTGCAGCTTCATAGTAATCTTTGGGAATACCATTGATCGCCGAGATATAAATCAAGCAACCATATCCGACTCCCTTCCATACATTCACAAGTGTCAAAATAAACGGCCAGTATTTTGGTTCCGCATACCACGAAATCGGATTTTTCCCGAATGGAATCAACAGTGAATTATTCACCATTCCGTTTTCTGTTGAAAGAAATGCGAAAACAATATAGCTAATAATTACAATTGACATCAGATAGGGGAGCAATACCGCACTTTGATAAAGTTTTTTTAATTTTTTGCTCACAACGTCGCATATAAAAATTGCAAGAATAATTCCAACCACTGTATTAATCACTATAAAAGCAAGATTATACAATAACGTATTCCTTGTAATTACCCAGGCATCGTTTGTGGCAAACAAAAATTTGAAATTTTTCAGTCCTACCCAATCACTCCCCAAAATGCCTTTCTGGTAATTGATATGTTTAAAGGCAATAATTGTACCAAACATAGGAATATAATTATTGATAAAAATATAGATTAATCCAGGTGCCATCATCAAGTAGAGCGGTAGCCATCTTTTCCAATTGTGTTTTTTTGTTTTCATCTCTCCACCACCTTTTCTATGTATTTCCATTATATCAGTTTTCAAGATTCTTTCTTGCATTCAGGCGACTTCATAATGGCACTGAATGGTATATCTTTCATCATATAATGTTATGTTTCCTCCATTCCTTAATCTGTTCCTCGGAATGTTTCAGTAACCCGCAGAATATTTCCTCATTATGTTGTCCGAGTGTTGGTGCCGGTTTACTGATCTCAGGCATATTATCCATCAACTTAATAGGATTGCCATTTACTTTCATTTTCCCAATCACAGGGTGTTCTATCTCCACAAACATTTCACGTTCTATGGCGATATGTTTATCTTCCGTGATCTGCCTTACATTATAGATGGGGCCTGCCGGAATTCCTTTTGCCAATACATTTTCTACAATTTCATTCACAGTATATTGCGTTGTCCACTCTTCAATATATTTCTTTTGTATTTCGTTATTCTGTACTCTCAAAGAAACCGTAAGAAAGCGTTCATCCGTTATCATCCATGGCATATGAAGAACTTCGTTGCAAAGCTTCTCATATAGCTTTTGATTTCCACATGCTATAATAACCTGACCATCCTTCGCCTGATAACTATCATAGGGTGCAATAGATGCATACGCATTTCCATTTCTTACAGGAAGTTGCCCCGACTCAAAATATCTTGTATATGCATTCTCCAGGCTGGCAACTACAGAATCTACCAATGATACATCTACCTTTTGTCCTTTTCCGGTGAGTGTTCTTACGTTCAAAGCCATTAAAACACCAATCACAAGATTCATACCGCCCAGTATATCACCCATGGCATTTCCGGAACGCGTAGGATCTCCGTTTTTTGCACCGGTAACGCTCATAAGACCTCCCATGGCCTGTGAAATAATATCATAACCCGGTCTGTCAGAGTACGATCCATAGCAGCCAAAGCCTGACACTGCTCCGTAAATAAGGCGTGGGTTTTTTTCTCTCAAAACTTCATATCCTAATCCCAATCGTTCCATAACCCCAGGTCGATAATTTTCCAAGAGAATATCTGCCTTATTCACCAGTTCCAGGAAGATTTTTTTCCCTTCTTCCGTCTTCAAATTCAATGTAATTCCTTTTTTATTGCGATTCAGGTTCGCATAGTAAACACTTTCTCCATTTCTGTAAGGACCATAGCTTCTGGCATCATCACCTTTTCCCGGCACTTCGATTTTTATTACTTCAGCACCGAAGTCTCCCAATATAGAGCCTGCATAGGGTCCTGCTACTACCCGGGTCAAGTCAAGAACTACCAAATTCTGTAGTGCTTCCACTTTTTCTAATCCCATAAGGTCTCACCTCCGATCCCCTTATAATTCCTCATCTTTTACATGAATCTTTAATCTCATAATGGCACTCCCCATAGATTTTCCAAGGCTGTCCAACCGCAAGCTCATGGTTGCACCACCTCCAAGTGCATGTTTGAGTACAAAATTAAATCCTCCAAGGCTGGGAACTTCATATCTTATAATTTCGCCCTTTACCATGTCGCCGAAAAAATCATGTAGTCTTTCGGGCGTTACTTCTCTTTTAATAATTTCATAATATTCAGGTTTTCTGGCAAATACACAGATATTGCTGGTATCTCCCTTGTCACCGCTTCTTCCATGAGCGATATCATTCAATAATATTTCTCTCATAATCTTGTCCTCTCTATGCAAAACTATATTGTAATAATATGGCTCTTGATCTCTACTGCCTCTCGTGGAACAGATGTCGGCCACAGTGCCATAACTTCCTGCACACGAGCCCTTCCTCCGAAGAAAGATGCTCCGGGAGGTCCGTTTAACTGCATAGGGCTGATTTCCGGGATGATCTTCGCACATTCATTCTTATCCTCTGAAAATACAGCAATGCGCATTACACACTCGTTCAGATTTTTCAATGCTTCTTCACTCATGTCAGCCACATTAAGATGAAGGCTGTTCAGACCAATAAAACTGATATGAACATCATCCGCTTTCATTCCCTTTTGCTTCATTTTCTTCATGATAATGTCTGCACAATATCGGGCTTTTTCATAAGCATCAGGCCATGCAAAGCTCAACATTGAAACCGTCTTCCACCCTTTATGATACCCAACACACAATTTCAACGTATCCGGTTTCTCTTTACCATGAATATGATCAATTCTGACGCGATTATCACCAACCTGTGTAATAGTAGCATTACTAATATCCACATTTACATCAGGAGTCAGATAATTTGCCGGATCTAGCACTTCATATAAAAATTGTTCCTTACAACTTTGCTCGCAAATGACTCCTCCACAATCAGGTGCCTTAGTAATTTCAAATGTTTTATCTGTCAACTCTGCAATAGGAAATCCGAGATTTTCCATCTGAGGTACGCTACGCCAATCATACATATAATTGCCGCCTGCTCCCTGTCCACCACATTCCAGTAAATGTCCTGCCATAATTCCTCTTGCAAGGTTATCCCAGTCATTGTCTTTCCAACCAAATTCATAAGCCAACGGAGCCAGGAAAAGTGCGCTATCAGCTGCTCTTCCGGTGACTACAACATCTGCTCCGTCTTCAATTGCACTTTGAATGCCTTCATGACCAATGTAGGCATTGCAATTATATATTTTATCAACAATATCCGTGAAATTGCCTTCGTAGTCAAAATTCGGAAATGTCCATCCATCCTTTAACAGCTGCGGGATTTTTGATTTAATGTCGTCCCCTGTTACATAACCGATTTTATACCCTTTCATATTTTCTTCAGTTGCATACTGTCGAATAGCATTTACACATCCTGAAATATTCATGCCACCTGCATTTGTCAAAATTTTAATATTTCTTTCCCAAGCAGTTTTTCCTGCTGGTTTCAACAATCTTGTCACAAAATCAGGAGCATAACCTTTTGATGGATCTTTTAGTTGTTGCTTTGCCATAATGGACAGCGTCAGTTCTGCCAGATAGTCACATGCAAGATATTGAATATCTGCATTGTGAATCATATGGATAGCAGCATCTGGAGAATCTCCCCAAAATCCCTGTCCTCCGCCAATTGCTATTTTTTTCATCCGTTTCCTCCTTAACGTGCCTTGGTAATGCGGCTTTCTGTGTCTGTTTATTTTTCATATTCTAATTATAACAATTCTCCACATTCTTTCTTGCATTCATCCGACTTAAAAATGTCACTCAGTGGTATATATAAAAATCCCTAAAAGTTAGTTTTTGCCTAACTTTTAGGGATTGCTATAAATAAACAGTTAATTATTTCTCCATGGCATTCAGGCGATCCACCAACTTCTGTACATCTGCCATGCTGACTCCGCCGCCGAAACTGACCGGTCCGCGCAGAGGCATATACTGAAGCATAGCTGCATTCATCTCATCGCTGATGGCTTCCTTCGCGGCATCGCCGCCTTCGCTGACCCCGCTGTTCTGACCGAACATTCCTTTGCTCAGAACACTCTGTACCAGTTTCCAGGCCTCCGGGCGGCTCATGATGTCGCCCATTGTCGTATCTGTGGTATAGTGGAAAGGAATCTTCACGGTGGATTCCACAGTCACGGTATCTCTGAGAGCAATGTCTCTGGAAGATGCTCCTATAAGGATCTCGAACTCTCCGGTCTCCACCTGCCAGTCATGGATCTGTACATCATAGTAAGCAAAGGCTCGCTTTCCAAGCGTAAAAGTTACTGTCTTTGTCTCTCCGGGTGCCAGTTCGATCTTGACAAAATCCCGCAGCTCTTTCACCGGTCGGATCACAGTGCTATCTTTATCCGCCACATAGAGCTGTACAACTTCCTTACCTGTTCTGTCTCCGGTATTGGTCACATCCACAGACACCGTCAGTTCTTCTGTGTCTTTCATTGTCTTTTTGTCCAAACACAGATTGCTGTAGGCAAATGTGGTATAGGACAATCCGTAGCCGAAGGGGAACAATACATCCATTTTCTTCTTATCATAATAGCGGTATCCCACGAAAATGCCTTCCCGGTATTCCACGTGGTCGCCCTCACCGAAGCCGGCAAGATAAGAAGGATTGTCTTCCAACTGCTTCGGGAATGTCTCCGGAAGCTTCGCACTGGGATTCACCTTGCCGAAGAGGATGTCATACTCGGCACCTCCCACAGCCTGTCCTCCAAGATAGGCTTCCAGAATACCTTTCACACGATCTGCCCAGGGCATCTCCACCGGTGCACCATTGTGCAATACGACTATGGTGTTAAGCTGTACCGCTGCCACTCTTTCGATCAATTCGTTCTGGCAATCCGGCATCCGCATATGTTTACGATCAAAGCCTTCGGATTCAAATGCATCCGGCAGTCCTGCGAAAATCACGGCTACCTTTGCCTTTTTTGCCGTCTCCACGGCTTCTGCCAGTAGTACCTCATCCGTCTTGTCTTCTTTGTCATCAAATCCCTGGGCATACACAATATGTGTATTGCCTGCTGCCTCTGCCGCATCCAGGGCTCCTGTGATCTTATGACTGTTGATATGGGAACTGCCGCCGCCCTGATATCTGGGCTTTTTCGCATATTTTCCGATAAAGGCGATCTCTTCGCCCTCTGTCAGCGGCAGCACATTCTCATTCTTCAACAATACAATGGTCTCTTCCGCCACTTTCTTCGCAACCTCATGGTCGTGATCCAGATTAAACACCGCTTCGGTATCTCGGTTCTCGGCATAGCGATATACGATGTTCAGAATACGTTCCACTGCGGTATCCAGTACCTTTTCCTCCAATGTTCCGTTCTGTACCGCTTCTATGATCAGCTTATCATTGACTCCCATAGAGGAAGGCATCTCCAGATCGAGACCTGCTTTTAAGTCTTCCACGCGGTCATTGACTGCTCCCCAGTCACTCATGACATAACCGTCAAATCCCCACTTATCTCTCAGGGTCTCTGTGAGATATTTGTGATGAGCCGCGGCATAAGTACCGTTGATCCTGTTATAAGAGCACATAACTGTCCAGGGTTTTGCCTTCTTCACCGCTCCCTCAAATGCCGCCAGATAGATCTCGTTCAGTGTTCTCTCGTCAATGATCTCATTCACGGACATTCTACGGGTCTCCTGATTATTCGCCAGAAAATGCTTTAAACTGGTTCCCACATGCTTGCTCTGCACACCGCGGATCAGAGAGCCCGCAATCTCACTTGCCACCAGGGGATCCTCTGAATAGTATTCAAAATTACGACCGCACAGGGGAGATCGTTTGATGTTCACAGCCGGCCCCAGAATGACACTGACGCCTTCTGCCTGACACTCATTGCCCAGTGTCTCGCCCATATGATACAACAGATCTCTGTTAAAGGATGCGGCGGTTCCGCAGCCTGCCGGGAAACATACTGCTTTAATACTCTCATTTACACCAAGATGATCCGCCTTGTCATCCTGCTTGCGCAGACCGTGAGGGCCGTCGGATACCATACTTGCGGGAATCCCCAGTCGCTCGCAGCTTTCAGTATGCCAGAAATCTGCTCCGGAACACATTGCCGCCTTTTCCTCCAATGTCATTTTTGCTATCAGATCTTCGATTTTTTCCTTTGTCATGTTGCTATAACCTCCTGTCATTCAACCTTGTCCGCTTGCTCTTTCTGTTTACCAGTTTAGCAATTTTCCACATTGATTCCTATATCTGATTATGACTTCTTTTTAGGTCAATATTGACTTTTTCCTTCTTTTTATTCTATGATATAAATATATCGCGGGAAATAATATAATTTCAGAAGGAGGCTTTGCGATGCCGCAATTTCCACACGAAGAGGTTGCTTTTGAAAGCGGAATCAACGTCCGTTTTACAATCTATAACAGCAATAACGATTACATACCGGAACACTGGCATCGAAGCATGGAAGTTATCTATATCTATGAGGGTTCCATGGAACTCATTGAGGGACAGCGGGTTCTGTTGCTACATGCCGGAGATTATCATGTGGTAAATTCCGCCGCCGTCCATGCTACCCGGACCACGACACCGTCCCGGGTTCTGTTATTACAGATTCCTTATGCGTTTCTCATAGGTGCCATCCCAGAATATGAAAGCATCCGTTTTCTGTTCTCCCACAGGGATTCTTCTGCCGATGCGCAGATTCAGGAGATTCTGACTTCCATGGGCGATCTCTATACAAAAAAACCGCAAAGCTATACTCTGCGGTTTTCCGGTCTGCTTTATGATTTTTTATACATCCTTATGACCCACTATAAGGTCACCGTCGACAATACTTCCCGGATTCAGAGTCAGAAAAATCTGCATCGCCTCGAACCGGTGATTCAGTACATCCAATCCCATTACACCGAAGCCATTTCTCTGGAAAATGCAGCCTCCCTGGCTCATCTGAACCCAGAATATTTCTGCCGTTTTTTCCGACGGAACATGGGAACCACCCTCACTTCCTATATCAACAGCGTGCGTCTGACGCATGTCTGCAAGGATTTAAAAGACACCGATCTGAGCATCAGCGAAATACTGGATCGGCACGGAGTCACGAACTATAAATTATTCCTGCGCACCTTTAAGCAGGTATACGGCTGTGCTCCGAGGGATTTCCGGAAGCAGTGAGGAATGCTTCGTCTCTTGTAATGTATTCCATGTTATTACCTCCCTGTCCGGGCAAGCGTTCCTCGCAGCCGTAATCACCGTCAAAAATCTGTCGGATCTACCATGTCGCCATCATCCTCTTCTGTATCAATCCCCAGTCCCTGCATCAGAATACGATTCCACTCTGCATTATTGCTTTCCAGTTCTTTCTTCTGCATAATGCGATTGCGGTCACTTAAGATCGCCAGCATTTCATCCGCGATCTCCTCCGGCGGCAGATCAGAATAATGACACAGATAGCCGATCATACGGCTCGCCGTAAAATCCGTGTTCAGGTTCTTCGTCACCAGATCACAGAAGGACTCCGGATAACCGCGGGATAGGAGCATTTTATATAATTGCATACTTTGGGGAGATCTTGGTTTCATTCTGCCTTTACCCTTTGCATCCTATACTTAATATCAATTTCATAACAATTCATTAATCATTTTTTCAACTGCTGCGATATAATCGTCCATTTGTTTTCTCTTATAGACACATATATATGATGGATGATGAATTGGAACATAATAGGTTCCATTACATTCTGTATAATGATATTCGAAATCATTCCACTTTTCAAAATCTAAATGTAAATGCCTTGCGACAGAAGAATAAACTTTTTCTCCCAACAAAAATACAATTTTAGGTGACATCGCATTAATTTCACTTACTAAATTGTCAAAACATTTATCCATTTCTTTTTTGCTGGGATAACGCAATTTCTGTTGTTCCGTAAGCGGAAGACACTTTACCAGATTGGTTTTATAAGTACTCACTTCATTACACATCTCTTCTATCTTTTGTATCAGTTTTCCAGTATTTGTCTGCTCTGATAAAGGTGTTTCCTCTTCAGATGTAATTTTTTTAGCAGACAGTCCAACCCAAAAAACCTGACACGGTCTTTCCGAATCCAACAATGGTCTTTGATTATTGCATAATCCGCATTTACTACACATCCGTATATCTTCAAGCATTTCCTTCCCCTATCTCTTGTGTTTTGATAATATATTGGTTCAAAATTTCATCTGAAACTTCGCTATAGTTACCAAAATCAAAGTTAAATTGGTTTCTTCCCTTGAATTTACTTATTATGTCATTAAATTCACATTCATGGACAATTCCCTTCTCAGACACAATGTCATTATACAACTTTGTTCCATGATATGGTCTGAATTGAAAAACACTCGTCCTAAAATTGCCCTCTGTTGTCTGTGAAATATTGCTAATTTTTCTTGCCAGTTCAAATGTTTGTTGGAAATCACATTCCGTCTCTTGTGGAAAACCATAAATGAAATATCCTTTTAAGTCAATACCCTCCTGCAAAATTTTTTGGGCCACTTCTATAACATCTCCAATACTTCCTACTTTGTTGATCTTTTTTCTCATGGATTCTGATCCGGATTCTATTCCCATAAATAGTTCTCTGCAATTAGCCCCTTTCAGTTTTTCTATATCATCTAAATTTGGCTTTAAAGAAAGCACATGCGCCATTCCTCTCCAACTCAACTGCGGATATTTTGAAAATACATGTATTGCCTGTTTAATACGCTGTTTATTACTCAGAAATAAATCATCCAAAACCCTGATACTTTTCACCTCCGGATACATCTTTAATATATCGTTGATTTCATTCACAATGCTTTGTTCTGATCTAATTCTAACAGGAATCCCTCCGTTCACACTTCTTGCCCCTCCGCAAAAAGCACAGTTGTAAATGCATCCTCTCGATGTTACCATTGCTATTTCTCTTTCGCCATAATGATTTTTTATTATTTCATCGTGGAAAAATTTTCTATTCAATACAATATCTGAAATATCTCTTGGAAAAAATTCTGATTCTGCATCTACTCTAAAAACTTTTATATTTTCAATTTTTTTAATTGGTTCTACCTTTTTGTTATCTAAAATAATCGTTGGAATAATATATTCGCCATCACCTATAATAATATTCATTCTGTTCTTAAGATTCCATTTTACAATTTCCTCATAAATGCTGCCCACTACCGGTCCACCAATAAACCACTCACATTTCACCTTGGTCTGCTTGCAAATAGCCTTTACCAATTTATAGTTTTGGGTAAAAATATTTATTCCGACATAATCCGGCTGTTTCTCCTCTATATATTTAACAATATCTTCTACCGACTTTCTTTGTTTCACAGCATCCAGTATTTCAACCTGAATCCCGGCCTTCTCTACATATGTAGCTATATATCCAAGTCCAAGCGGTGAAAGATAGTTTTCTCCTTCTGCGACAGCATCCCAAAATATAGGAGAATTAATAAGAATACATTTTTTCATTTCCTTTTCACCTCTTTTACAATGTATTCAACGATAGTATCTACATTTTTATCCAATTCGGTACAGTTATTTATTTCCAAAACCGATATTCCATTTTTCTTCAATATTTCTATTCCTTTTTCCATATAATACAATTCTTCATCCGATCGATTATTCTTTTCAAACCTTGTTAGTTCAGCACGATCAGATAATCTTTTCTGAAGAGTCCCCACATCAGCCATAATCGTAACTTGAAGATCCGGACGTATTATCAGTGCGTTTAAATCCATTATATAATCAGCATTCACTCCATCCATTCTTTGCAATATCAATGATGATAAAATATAACGGTCTGTAATGACAATGTTGCCATCATAAAGCATAGGTTCAATTTCATTTTTAATATGTTCATATCGATCTGCCGTTACCATACATGCAATGCTTAGTCCCTTGTGTCCTTCTGCATATTTTCGCACAAATTCTCCCAATATAGAATTTGTCGGCTCCCTGGTCACTTTCACTTTATAGCCCATCAACCCCAGTTTTTCTGCTATTGCATTAATGACTGTAGTCTTTCCACTGCCATTAGGTCCATCTACCGCCACAAAATAACCAGTATTGTTCGTTCTGCTTTGCATTCAATTTTCCTCCTTCGTTAATGTACTTATATAATATTTATGGCTGAATATCTGTAATTCTTACAAATATTGCTTCCGGTCAAATAAGGTCATTTTTCAATAAAAGTTGGGATTAAAAACTCGAATCATACATATATAAGAATTAATTAGATGCATAAAAAAACTTCTATGCTTTATATCCACAATAGCATAGAAGTTCTTTGATTGCAATTACATTTATTGGCAAATTATGCCTTCTTAATATGGAAGATCACGCCGCTCTTGGGGTAGATCCACTCGTCCTTGATCGCAATGTCATAGAGTCCGGCTCTCTGGATGCAGGCTCCGACATTGGCCGTGCTTTCCTTATTGAGATAGGAATACATAGTGACATCCATTCCGTTCTTGTATTTCAGCTTGATATGGGGCTCCTTGGTCGGATCCACCAGCGTCACCTCGAAAATAGAGTTCCATACCCGGGGCATCTTGAAATAGATGCTGACCAGATGCTCCCCGCTTGCCTCGTTCCGGTCAAAATCCAGCTTGAATTTCAGGATAAATCCGTTGCTCTTTCGCTCTACTTCGAACTGCGCTTCGTCGTCATTATCTCCGCTGTTGTCAATTCGCAAGATCGGCATGAACAGGTCATTGATCACATCCCGGACCTTGTCCGCGGGAATACTGTTGATGAAGTCCACGGCTTCCGGTTCCACCACCAGATCCTCATTGAAAATGCTCTTGGTGAAATCCGCATCCTGTCCGGTCTCCAGCAATCCACCGTCCAGACTCTTTTTATCATAGGCGAAACCGAGTCTGATCACATCGCCCGCGTAGTTCTCGTCTGTTCCTCCCAGACACTTTACGCTGAACTTCAATTCCTCATCGATCAGGTAATACTTTCCGTCTGTGGCTCCGGGGAAACCGGCTTTTACATATTCCTCCGTCAGATTCGGCTCCAGATTGATCGTGTAATCGAACATTTTCCGGATCCTGGCGCCTCTTGCCCTGTCAAAATATTTCTCCATATTGGTAGAAAGCATATCCACCGCATCTTCATCCTTTATCATGGAGGTAATGGTGGATTTCAGGAAAGTCTTTTTATCTTCATCGCTGAAAGAATCCAGGATCTCCGGCTCTCCCATCAGCGTCTTGGTGATCTGCTGGGAGGTCTCTCTGGCGTAGGCATCCTGGGTCAGCTTGTTGTTCAGTATATCGAATAACAGAAATGCCGCCAGCACACCGATGAGATTCCCCACAATATTGTCGATCAAATCATCCAAGGTGTAACCGTTCTTCAGTGCCAGATAGGTATATCCCACAAATACCAGCAATAGTGCGATCAGCACCAGTACCATAGTAGCGGACAAGGTGTCCATCACACTTTTTTTCTTCTTTTGTTTCTGATTATCCATGAATTTCCTCCCTCGTAAATACGCCCTCATAGATTGCGGGCTTCCGCATGTAATATGCCCAGAACCGGTCACCGTAGTCATAATGCCACCATTCCGACGGCAGATTGGTAAATCCCGCATCTATCATAGCATAATAAAGCAGACGGCGATTTTCACGGACCTGCTCGTCCTCTGCCCCCTGTACATGCTCCGGTGCCTCAAAATACGCTGCACAGGTCTTATCCGTAAAAGCATCAAAACCGCACCCCATCGGAAGTTCTCTTCCCTCCGGATCCAGAAGCGTCAGATCAATGGCTCCTCCGGTGGTATGGGCGGGAGGCACCTTTGTATCCGGTACCGGGTCCGAGACAAATTTGCAGATCGCAGCTCTCCTTTTTGCCTCCGGCAGCTCTTCTAAATGAAAATCCCGGATGATGTCCACAGAATACTTTTCAAACAATTCATGCTGCAGTGCAAAGGGGCGCCAGGCATCCCAGATGCGGAACCGGTAACCGTCCGGCAGATTTCCCGCCGCCTTCACCAGCCTCTCATACATCTCCTTACGGACGAAGCACTTCTCTTCCGCATGGTCCATATGTAGGATCGGATACAGCATTTTCACATCCCACAGATCACAACTTTTCAATTCTATAAACGCGGAATCCACAAACGCACTGTCTATATAGCGCTCCGGATCTTCAATCGTTGGTATCGGCCTCATAGGATCAGCCTCCTTATTATTTATATTTATCATAATACCCCTTTCCCATCAGATATGGCAAGTATCTGGCACATTTCATATAATCAGATGCCCGGTGTTGGCCTCGCTCCGGTCAAAATCAGTATTTGCAGCCCTGTTTCGCTGACAAATTATATTTTTCTTTTATTTTTTGATTTTAATAAGTGCCGTTGGTGATTTTGGCTTACCTTCCCTATATATCTCCCCTGATTTCATAAGCGGATTTATAACTTCATTTAAGAATTGACTTCTACTCCGATAGTTAAGAGACATCTGTAGTTCCTTTATAGGCTTTGGTCCTTCCATCTTAAGAATAGCCATAACTTTTTCCGCATCTGTAAGGCTTTCTAAATCCAGTTCTATAGCCTCATCTCTAAATAATCTGTCATATAATCTCAAATTCAAAAATCCGGGATATATAGATACTACCGGCTGTAATTCATCTGGACTGGACTTGTAAGATTCCATCATGGTTTGAAAACCAGTTCCACCTCTCTCCATCAGATTTGCCACATCCAGACAAGCTGCTATGATGGCATTTCTTCTGATAGACGGTATAGAACCGGCTGGATATGCATTGTAATCTTTTGGCAGTAACCATGACCCCGGTGAAACTATTTCAATTCTGTCTGAATAGATATCAACATCAATCTGTGTTCCCGAAATAGAATAATCCCTATGGGCAATGGCATTTACCAATGCCTCTCTTACAGCTTCCTTAGGATACGATCTGATTTCATCCCGTCCACCCTTTTCTGTTTTTACCCAGCCTGTTTTGGTGTTTCGTTCAATAAAGTTTAATGCATTCTCAAATACGTTTGCAATAGAACCTCTTAATCTGCTGCTATCTAAAACAATACCTGTCTTGTTTTTCCCTTTCCATAAACGGCAGCATATCATTGTATCATCTTCATTATAGTTGTCTGAAAACATTATAAATCCTGATTTTGCATACCCATCTTTTGAAACTATTTCTTCGTTCTGCAATTCTTTCATTGTTGGAGCAGATTTATCTTGTCTGTATTCCTTACAAAGATTAAGGTATTCTGACCACTGATTATCAGTATATGCCACCTCGCTTGTCTCATTATCTACACCATATTTTCTCTTTGAAAGTGAAATAATTTCTTCCGGTGTTGCAGGAGTCGCATTTCCATCTCCCTTTATAAAAACTGTTTCATTGTAATCTCCTTCTCTATATCTTATTACAGAATCTGCAGGAGCAACTTTAACAGCTAATACAAAATGTTCCGCATTAGAATCCACACTTCTCATCATATATGAAATCTTAATGTGTGGAAAAATATGTCTATCATTAATCCTTGAAATTAATAGTTTTGTTTTATCAACTTCTTCAAGATCAATTCCAAAGGCCTCCCCATCGTTTGATACACCTATAAATAAGGTTCCTCCTTTATCATTTGCATATCCAATAAGAGTTTTTGCCCATTTAATGGGATTATCCGGATTCAATACTGCTTTATATTCATAACTTGTATCTTCTGTAATAACATCTGGATATATCTCTTTGATTTTCATGAATCTCCTCCATATAATAATATTCTTGGCATAACTATATCAAACATTACTAAACATTACAACAACATTACAATTACATCATAGGTGAAAATTTACTTGCATTTCTGCCTATGATACAGTAGGATAAGGATTTTAAATAATATATGACATTATATAAACATTATTACAACATTACTTAAACATTATTCACTATAATGACAGGTACAAGTCCCATTCGTAGGCATCAAAGTCGGGGGCTTTTGACCCCGACATCATTAAATACAAAAACGGCATGCGAGTGCCTATTTCTCATAGAAATTTTAACATTTGCCATTTCCCGCAAGGCTTGTTAAAATAAGGATATGAAAAAGAAAAATTTAT
>ERZ1026878.602-NODE-602-length-26942-cov-100.161305_pt1 | contig 26942 bp, 20 predicted proteins | sample MGYA00380169_ERZ1026878 | MGnify/ENA primary metagenome ERZ1026878 (study PRJEB33269, sample SAMEA4719805) | human gut metagenome | biome: human-associated habitat; feature: organic feature; material: feces | place: Cameroon | collected 2013-10 ...
GGCTGCTGAACATCGCAGAAAGCAGTTGGAAAATCAACCAGCGGGATAGAATGTCGCTCCTCCTTGCCTGCTGCAAGGATTGCATCGGAGCCGTCAGCGTTATCCCTGTAGAATAAAAACCAGAAAGGAGAAAGAAATATGGAAAAATGTCTATATTGCTATAAACCGCTCAAGCTTGGTCAGGTAGATTACCACCCCGCTTGCGCAAAAAAACTCTTCGGCACCAAGGAAGCCCCTGTCCTACCCTATGTAAGAAAGGAAATCGGCGACCTCGCAAAACAGGTAGTGCGTGCCCAGACCACCCTTACCGGTGTGCAGGCAAAACTCTCGCTCGATGTCAATCCGGGCGGAAAGAACGAACCATCCCGCTTCACCATCGTAGGACTCTGGGGAAAATATATCCTCAAGCCCCAGACCGACCGCTACCGCTGTCTACCTGAAATAGAAGACCTCACGATGCATCTTGCCGAAGCAGCCAAAATAGCTGTGGTTCCCCACGGTTTGATTCGCTTTGCCGATGGCGAACTCTGTTATATCACCCGGAGAATAGACCGACTGGATGATGGGCAAAAAGTACCGATGGAGGATATGTGCCAGCTGTCAGAGCGCCTTACCGAATACAAATATAAAGGTTCCTACGAGCAGGTAGCCAGACTCATCAAGAAGTATTCCTCCTTCTCGCAGCTCGATCTCGTAAACTATTGGGAAGTGGTCATCTTCTCATGGATTACGGGCAACGCTGACATGCACCTCAAGAACTTCTCGCTCTACAACAACCGCAAATTGGGTTATGGCTTAACTCCAGCCTACGACCTCCTCTGCACGAAGATTGTGATGCCAGAAGATACCGAGGAACTCGCCCTGACGCTCAACGGCAGAAAGAGAAAGATTCAGAAATCCGATTTCGTCAAGGTAATGACTGCATCGGGCCTCAGCGACAAGGTAATCAACAACATCGCCAAGAAGTTCCGCCGATCCATCGTGAAATGGCTCGACCTGATAGAAGCCTCCTTCCTGCCGGACAGCATGAAGAAGGAATACAAGAAACTGATTCTCAGCAGAGTTATGGCATTAAGATAATGTTTCTGTATAAAATAAAAACAAACACCCCCGAAAAGGTATAATTAATCAATCTACGAGATTAACTATACCTTTTCGGGGGTATATTGTTTAAGGCAAATTTGCTTCTTCAATAGTATCCAACCCAAATTTACTTCTTCAATACCGGCTCGCAGGTGATATCCACACCGAGCTTCTTGAAGATCTTCTGGTCTACATCACTCAGCATCACGGTGCAATGAGCCTGGCAGCCGCGAAGCTTAGGCAACTGCTCCAATGCCTTCCTACAGTTCTCATCATTCTCCGAAAGAACAGAGAGGGCTACGAGAACCTCATCCGTATGAAGACGAGGATTGTGACCACCGAGATAATTCACCTTGGTATGCTGGATAGGCTCAATCATCGACTGAGGAATCAGCTTCAATTCATGGTCGATGCCTGCCAACTGCTTGGTAACATTCAGGAGCAAGGCGGCACTACAGCCCAGCAACTCGCTGCTATGACCGCAAATAATGGTACCATCCTCCAACTCAATGGCAGAAGAGGTATGTCCCGTCTCCTTCTTATGATTCTTGGCAGCTACCGTCACCTTGCGGTAATCAGTAGTAATCTTAGCCTGATTGAAGAGCATCTGAATCTTATTGATCTCATCTTCATTGCAAGCACCAGCCGCCATCTTGTTGGTAGCCGCATAGTAACGGCGGACAATCTCATTCTTGGATGCCTCGCAGCAAGCCTCATCATCAGAGATACAGAAACCTACCATGTTTACACCCATATCCGTAGGCGACTTGTATGGATTGCTACCATAGATACCCTCGAACAGCGCATTGAGCACAGGATAAATCTCTACATCACGGTTATAGTTGATGGCTATCTTGTTGTAAGCCTCCAGATGGAACGGGTCAATCATATTCACATCGTTCAGATCGGCAGTAGCAGCCTCGTATGCGATGTTCACAGGATGCTTCAATGGGAGATTCCACACAGGGAATGTCTCAAACTTGGCATAACCGGCACGCACACCACGCTTGTTCTCATTATAAAGCTGACTCAGGCAAACCGCCATCTTACCGCTGCCAGGACCCGGCGCAGTAACAATAACCAGCGGACGCTCTGTTTCAACATAATCGTTCTGACCGAAGCCCTCGTCAGAGGCAATCAGACTCACGTTGTGAGGATAGCCCTCGATGAGATAATGGCAGTAAGTCTTGATGCCCTCGCGCTCCAGACGCTGTTTGAAGGCGATGGCGGCAGGCTGGCCATTATAATGAGTGATGACAACAGAACCCACCATGAAACCACGGTTTTGGAACTCACCACGAAGGCGCAACACGTCCTCATCGTAAGTAATGCCCAAGTCGGCACGCTTCTTGTTCTTCTCTATATCGGCTGCACTAATCACGATAACAATCTCGATGCTATCGCTGATTTTCTGGAACATGCGCAGTTTGCTGTCAGGCTGGAAACCCGGCAAAACTCTGCTGGCATGATGATCGTCAAAAAGTTTACCGCCCAATTCGAGGTAAAGCTTTCCGTCAAACTGTGAGATTCTCTCCTTGATGTGTTCTGACTGAATCTTCAGATACTTCTCGTTATCAAAACCTATCTTCATACTACTTTAAATAAAACTATATCGCTATTATTTTGCAAATTTGACTGCAAAAGTACAAAAAAAACTGGCTATAGAACAATGTTTTACGCAAATTATTCTTAATTCTCAAGGATTTGCCGTATCTTTGCATCTTGCAATGGGCAGCATAACATGTCATATCGCAAAAACATGAAGTTTAAAAGAAAAAACATAACCGACAAATGAAAAAGAATTTACGTACCGCCTCTATCTGCGTGCAGGGAGGCTATGAGCCAAAGAACGGCGAACCGATTGAAGTGCCAATTTATCAAAGCACTACTTTCAAGTATGACAACTCTGAGGAGATGGCTATGCTCTTCGACCTGAAGAAGGAAGGCTACTTCTATAGCCGTCTCCAGAACCCTACCAACGATGTTGTGGCTAAGAAGATTGCCGAACTCGAAGGTGGCGTGGGAGCCGTATTAACCAGCAGCGGTCAGGCTGCCAACTTCTATGCTGTGTTCAACATCTGCGAAGCTGGCGACCATATCGTTACATCTAATGAGATTTATGGTGGTACCTTCAATCTCTTCGGCGTAACCCTGAAGAAGCTCGGCATTGAGTGTACTTTCGTGAATCCGAACGATAGCGAAGAAGAAATCCAGAAGGCTTTCCGCCCTAACACCAAGGTTGTTTTCGGCGAAACCATCAGCAACCCGGGCTGCGCAGTACTCGACATCGAGAAGTTTGCACGTATTGCTCACAAGAATGGGGTGCCTCTCATCGTTGACAACACCTTCGCTACGCCTATCAACTGCCGCCCATTCGAATGGGGTGCCGACATCGTTACCCACAGTACTACCAAATATATGGATGGTACCGCTTCACAGGTAGGTGGCGTTGTAGTAGACAGCGGCAACTTCGACTGGATGGCTCATGCTGATAAGTTCCCAGGTCTCTGCACACCGGATGACAGCTATCATGGTCTGACCTATGTGAAGGCTTTCGGCAAGATGGGTTACACCACCAAACTCGTAGCTCAGCTGATGCGCGATCTCGGCAGCATCCCTGCCCCAATGAATTCGTTCATCCTCAACCTCGGTCTTCAGAGTCTCCACCTCCGTATGCGCCAGCATTGTGCCAATGCACAGAAGGTAGCAGAGTTCCTGCAGAACGATGAGCGTGTGGCTTGGGTTCATTATAGCGGTCTGGAGGGCGATGAGTATCATGCGCTTGCCCAGAAGTATATGCCAAACGGCACCTGCGGTGTTATTGCCTTCGGATTGAAGGGAGATCGCGAGACAGCCATCAAGTTTATGGATTCTCTCGACATGATCAACATCGTAACCCATGTAGCCGATGCCCGCACCTGTGTGCTCCATCCAGCCAGTCACACCCATCGCCAGCTCAGCGAAGAGCAGTTGAAGGAAGCAGGTGTTGCGCCAGATCTGATTCGTCTCTCCGTAGGTATCGAAGATGTAGAAGACATCCTCGATGATATCAAGCAGGCTTTGGATCAGATTTAAGACAAATAGGATACATAACAACAAAGCAACATTATAACAGTAAAATTAGAAACATGATTAAAGCTATGATTTTAGCTGCTGCGGCTCTCACGATGAGCACAGCAGCTGATGCACAGACTATGATTCAGAAAAATGACATCAAGGTAGAAAACCACCTGATGACTCCTGAGGCTCTCTGGGCAATGGGACGTATCGGTGGCGCCGAAGCTTCGCCTAACGGCAAGCAGGTGGTGTACCAGGTGGGTTACTACAGTGTAAAGGAGAACAAGGGTCATCAGATGCTCTTCATCATGGATGCCAACGGCAAGAACAAGAAGGCATTGACCACCGATGCAAAGAGCGAAACAGATGCTGCCTGGATTCAGGGCGGACAGAAGATTGCCTTCATCCGCGACGGACAGCTCTGGAGCATGAACCCTGACGGTACAGGCAGAAAGCAGCTCACCAACGACAAGTTGGGCATCCAGGGTTTCCGCTTCTCTCCTGACGGCAAGAAGGTAATCCTCATCAAGGAACTCCCTTACCACGGAACCATCAAGGAGAATCCTTCTGATCTTCCATTGGCTACCGGCCGTCTCGTAACTGATATGAACTATCGCCACTGGGACCACTACGTAGAGAGCCTTCTCCATCCTTTCGTGGCTGATGTGGCTGAAGACGGTACCATCAACGCCGGCGAAGACATCCTGAAGGATGAACCATTCGAGTGCCCTATGGCTCCATTCGGTGGCATCGAGCAGCTGGCATGGAGTCCGGATTCCAAGACCATCGCCTATACCTGCCGTAAGAAGGAGGGCGTTCAGTATGCCATCTCTACCGACTCTGATATCTATCTATATAATATAGGTACGCGCGAGACAAAGAACCTCTGCAAGGAGGCTGGCTATGTAGAGCCTAAGATTGATGCTACCAAGAGCATGAAGAACCAGGCTGTCAACGCTCCTGAGAATCTGAAGAACAATCCGGGTTACGACGTGAACCCTCAGTTCTCTGCTGACGGAAAGTACATCGCTTGGCAGAGCATGGCCCGCGATGGCTACGAGAGCGACCGCAACCGCCTCTGTGTTTACGAACTCGCTACCGGCAAGAAGAACTATGTATCAGAGAAGTTCGACTCTAGCGTAGAGGGCTTCGTATGGAACAAGGACAACAAGAGCCTCAGCTTCATCGGCGTATGGCACGGAACCCTGAACCTCTATCAGGCTAACTTCAAGGGCGAAGTAAAGCAGATTACCAACGAGTGGGCTGACTACGGAAGCATCTCGCTTGCCAACAACGGCAACAAGCTTCTTGCTACCAAGGCTAGCATGAGTCATCCTACTGATATCTACATCGTAACTCCAGGCAAGGATGCCAAGAGTACCAAGGTAGAGCAGATTACCTGCGAGAACGACCATATTCTGAACCAGTTGAATCTGGGTAAGTGTGAGCAGCGTTGGGTAAAGACTACCGACGGCAAGCAGATGCTGGTATGGATCATGTTGCCATCTAATTTCGATGCCAACAAGAAGTATCCTACCCTTCTCTTCTGCGAAGGTGGTCCTCAGAGTCCGGTAAGCCAGTTCTGGAGTTACCGCTGGAACATCCAGATTATGGCTGCCAACGGTTATGTCATCGTATTGCCTAACCGCCGCGGTCTCCCTGGTTTCGGAAGTGCATGGAACGAGGAGATTTCTGGTGACTGGACAGGCCAGTGCATGAACGATTATCTTTCAGCTATTGATGATGCTGCCAACAATCTTCCTTACGTAGACAAGGATCGTCTGGGATGTGTAGGTGCCAGCTTTGGTGGTTTCTCTGTATACTATCTCGCCGGCCATCACAACAAGCGTTTCAAGGCATTCCTTTCTCACGACGGTGCTTTCAACCTGGAGAGCATGTACACCGATACCGAGGAGGCTTGGTTCTCTAACTGGGAATACGAGGATGCTTACTGGAACAAGGACCAGAGTGCCAACGCCAAGAAGACTTACGAGAACAGTCCTCATAAGTTTGTAGACAAGTGGGATACTCCTATCCTCTGCATCCATGGCGAGAAGGACTACCGCATCAATGCCAACCAGGGCATGGGTGCCTTCAATGCAGCCCGCATGCGCGGTATTCCAGCCGAGCTCCTCATCTATCCTGATGAGAACCACTGGGTATTGAAGCCACAGAACGGCGTGCTCTGGCAGCGCACCTTCTTCGGATGGTTAGACAAATGGTTGAAGAAATAACATAAAAAAAAGGCTTGCTCCGTAATGAAGCAAGCCTTTTTTATATATGATATTTTTGATTTAGCTTACGCGGTTCAACTTCTTGATGATAGAGAAGATGAAGAGAGCTGAAACCAGACAGATACCTGCGAGAACACCCCAGATGGCAATGAGGTTGAAGTTCTGACCCCACATGATGCCAGGAATCATAACCAACTGGTTACCGATGGCTGTTGCACCGAACCAGAGACCCATCATCAAACCAGCATACTTTGGAGGAGCTACCTTCGATACAAATGAAATACCGATTGGAGAAAGCAGAAGCTCTGCGAATGTAAGGATGAGGTATGTAGAGATGAGGAGGTTAGCACTTACACGTGTACCCTCTGTAGCAGGATCGCCCTGTGTCAAAGGAAGCTCCAACCCCATAGAACCTACAGCCATCCATACGAAACCGAGAGCAGCAACGAGCATACCCAAACCAATCTTCTCTGGCGATGTAGGCTCCTTGCCAATTTTGTGGAGCCATGAGAACAAAGCAACGCTCACTGGTGTCAATGCCACTACATAGCATGGGTTGAACTGCTGGAAGATAGGAGCCTCAACATCTACGGCACCTTCAAGGTTGCTGTACTTGTAGAAGAGGAAAGCAATGGCAGCAACGATGACGCCAAGAGAGATGCCCTTACCCTTGCCAGTCTTGCTCTGTGCCAGACCGAAACAACCGTAGACCACGAAGATGCAGGCTACGAGGTTGGTAACGTCGAATGCCATTGACTGCAGACCCTCTGAAGTCTTCTGTGTATAATCGCGGGCAAAGAGTGTCAATGTATTACCGTTCTGATGGAAAGCCATCCAGAAGAAGATAACCACAGCGAATACGAGACAGAGGCAGATGATGCGCTCCTTGGTCTCAGCCTTAGAAAGTTCGTTTGTCTCCTTGGCAGAAGTCTTATCATCCTTACTCTTGGTTTCAGAAGCAAGAACATGCTTGTATGTAAAGCTGAAGGCATAGTAGATAGCGATACTGAAAATCAGTGAAGCACAAGCCACGGCGAAAGCGAAGTGGTATGAATTTTCCACCGACACGCTCAGGCTCTCCTGCGCCCACTTCATAATCTTGATAGCAGCAGTAGGAGCAAACATAGCACCGATGTTGATAGCCATATAGAAGAGTGAGAAACCGGAATCACGTTTGCTGGCATACTGTGGCTCATCATAGAGACGGCCTACCATCACCTGCAGATTACCCTTGAACAGACCGGTTCCCAAAGCGATGAGAATAAGTGAAATACCCATAGCAGCAACGGCAACGGTTTCCTTGCCAAGAGGAAGTGAGAGAACAAGATAGCCGATGAACATGATGAAGATACCTGTGGTAACCATACGTCCAAAGCCAAACTTGTCGGCTGCGATACCACCGATGATAGGAAGGAAATAAACCATCATCAGGAATGTAGAGTAAATAGTACTTGCCAATCCGGTTTCAAAACCGAAGTTGGCCTGCAAATAAAGCAAGAACACAGCAAGCATGGTGTAATAGCCGAAACGCTCACCCGTGTTTGCCAAAGCTAAGGCCCACAGACCTTTTGGTTGATTCTCAAACATAATTTTTTGTTTTGTTGTTATTTTATTATTTAGTTATTCTTTTCTCGCAATTTTTGTGCAAAGATACATAAATTATTCCATATTTCAAACTTATTGCACCAAAAAGCGCACTTCACATAGCATTTTTCTACTAGGAACCGGCTAAAATTCTAAAAAACAGACAAATCAGATTAAAAAAATCCGTTTATATTACAACGTAATTGCATTTTTTTTCGTACCTTTGCACTCCGAAACCATGAGGAGGTTTCGGGATACACAAAAATACTTCAAAAAATTCTAAATAGAAAGGTAAAAGGATATTTATGAGACAACTTAAGATTAGTAAGAGTATAACCAACCGTTCCAGTGAAGCACTCGACAAGTACTTGGTGGAGATTGGTAGAGAGCCTATGGTCTCTATCGATGAAGAAATCGAACTTGCCCAGAAGATTCGCAAAGGCGGTCGTGAGGGAGAACGTGCCAAAGAGAAATTGGTAAAAGCAAACCTTCGTTTCGTTGTATCTGTTGCTAAGCAATATCAGCACCAAGGTCTTTCTCTTACCGACCTCATCGACGAGGGTAACATCGGTTTGGTAAAGGCTGCTGAAAAGTTTGACGAGACCCGTGGCTTTAAGTTTATCTCATACGCCGTATGGTGGATTCGTCAGAGCATTCTGCAGGCTATTGCCGAGCAGAGCCGTATCGTTCGCCTGCCTTTGAACCAGGTAGGTGCATTGAGTAAGATTAGTGCAGAAATCAGTAAGTTTGAGCAGGAGAACCAGCGCAAACCTTCTGTTGCTGAGCTCGCTCAAATTACAAAGATGGAAGAAAGCAAGATTGACCAGACTATCAAGGCAGATAATCACCACATGAGTATCGATGCTCCATTCGGTAGCGATGATGATGACAATGCGATGGTCGACGTGATGGCTTCGGGTGATGACAGCCGTACCGACAAGGGTGTAGACTTCGAGTCTATGGCGAGCGAGCTTGACCGCGTTCTCAATTCTGTATTGAAAGACCGTGAGCGCAAGATTCTGTGCTACTGCTATGGTATCGGTTGCCACGAGAAGGGTTTGGAGGAAATCGGTAGCGAGTTCAACCTTACCCGTGAGCGTGTTCGCCAGATTCGCGAAAAGAGTATCATCAAGCTCCGTGATAGCGGTAAGATCAAAATCTTGATGAAGTACTTGGGATAAAGTAAGTGAAGAACGAATAGTGAAGAGTGAAGAATTCTTTTGCTTTTCTTCACTAGGGTTTGAAGACGAGAGAAAAATAGATAAAACCAAGTTGCTCATAGCAACGAAAGTAAAAAGGGGCAATCAGTTGGTTCATCCCAATCTGATTGCCCTTTCTCTATTAACTATAAACTGTTAACTATTAACTATTAACAAAGTTTCCAAACTTATCAATAAAGCCACTGATACCTTCACGGGATGCTTCGAAGTAAGGATACTCATCTCTGAGGCAAATTTCATCATAAAGGAAATCTACCACGATGGTGTCCTTGCCGTCAGGCATTACCAGTCCCATCTTGCCATTCTTCTCAGCTATCACCGGCATGATGCTCAAGTCATCATTGTAGATGTAGCACGTACGGAGGAAGTCATACACAGGCGCCAGCAATACGTTGCCTTGATGATCTTTCATACCGAACTTTCCATCCTGCTCAAATACCTCATGATACTGAATGTATTTCGCCTTGATGCGCTGGTAATAGAAAACCATCTTGCGCTTATCGTTCACAAAATCCAGCATATACTGGAAGGTGTCACAATAGTTGGCTACCGAACGGACCAGAATCATCTTCAAGTCAAGACCATCCAATGCTTTTCTGTTCAGATCAATATACTTGGCTATCGCCTTCTCCTTCTCTGGTACAGAGAGGCTGGCTAGCCTTTCCTCAAATTTCAACATAGCTTGCTTGGTACCCGACATACCCTTGATATACCGGTGTATCTGTCTGCCCATCTCAGAACATACAAACTTGTCAATCTCCTGCTGCTCTATCGGGTCAGCATAGTCCTTAATCAATGATTCAGGTGTCGCATTCATGGTTATTTCCTTTCTTTTAAAAATTACACTTTCAAAGATTTAGAAGAACAAAGAGCAAACGGATTCTACACTCTTCGTTTTTTACTCTTCACTCAATTTGCTCTTTGTTCTTCGCTCTTCACTTATTTCACATTAGGCTTCTGCAATCCATATCCCTTTCGCTTGTCTTCCCACAAGAGGAGGAAAGCGATGAGGATGGCTACTACTCCGAAACCGGCAAAGATAGTCATCGTCTGGGTATAGTCGATGGTGCCGTCGGCTGCGGTATTCGCCTGGTTTACCTTACCAATCCATACCGGAATGAGAGCCAGTCCGATGTTCTGGATGTAGAAGATAAGAGCGTATGCAGTTCCTAAGAGTTTCATTGGGATAATCTTTGGCACAGATGGCCACATGGCTGATGGTACCAGTCCAAATGCGATGCCCAGGATGAGCATCAGTACGATGGCAAGCACCCAAGAGTTGATTGGCAGGGCAAACATGACGTGCACAAAGGTCAGGAGGCAACTGCCGATAATCATCAGCGTAGCACCCTTGCCATACTTATCGTATATACTACCGAAGAGCGGTGTGAGGAAGATGGTACCGAAAGGCAACATTGCAGGAATCAGACCTGCCATATTAGCATCCACACCATACTTGAAAATCATCAGCTTGGTAGCAAACTTCAGGAATGGGAATACGCCTGCATAGAACATCAGGCAGAGTACAGCCACATACCAGAAACCTACAGTCTTGAAAAGACCTCCCAAGTCTGAGAACTTGAAACCTTCTTCCGGCTCAGTAGCCACAGCTGCTACAGAAGCATCCTCCTTCTTGTCCATCACGCAATAAACCAGATAAACCAGTACACCAGCGCAAAGCAATACAGCGCCCAAAGCAACAGAAGCAGATACTCCGCCCATTGCCTTGGCAAAAGGAAGAGAAGCACTCAGGGCTGCAGCAGTTCCCAAACGAGCCGTAGCAACCTGTACACCCATTGCCAAAGCTAACTCATGGCCCGTAAACCACTTCACGATAACCTTGCTCACTGTGATACCGCATATCTCGCATCCTACACCATAGATGGCAAAGCCAAGAGCAGCTATCACTACCTGTGTACTGTAAGTACCGAAGAATGGCACAGCAACCATTCCGTCAAACTCATGACCTAAAGCATACCACTTCAACAAGGCTCCACCAAACATCAGGACGGTAGAAAGGATACCAGTGAAACGGATGCCAAACTTATCGAGGATAAGACCACCGAAGAAGAGGAGCAGGAGGAACACATTGAAGTATCCGTAAGCTCCAGAGAAGAAGCCGTATTCATCCGAATTCCATCCGAGTCCGAGACCATTCTCAGCTCCCTTGGCTGCTGTCAAGAGAGGCTCCAGTGGAGACATCACATCTGTAAAAAAGTAACCGAACATCATCGTGACACTCACGATGAGGAGGGCGGTCCAGCGAGCTGACTTAGAGTCGCTCAATTTCATCTGCATTTTTTCTGTTGTACTCATTTTTTTTCAAAACATAAATGATAAACCCGTTATCATTATTAATTATCTATTATTAATTATCATCTATTTCCGTTTCACGTTCTTCGTTCTGGTGATATCAAAGAGATAAGAGAGTTTCAGAACAATCTGTCCGTAGTTACTCTTTCCGAAATAATCACGCTTAGAAGCACCGTAAATATTTCCCAGACCATAGTAGTATCGGGCTTCGGCAAGGAAATGCCCCACCTTCGGTATACTGTATTCAGCACCCAGACCCAGGGCGATACCATAATCGAGCTTGTTCTTGACTGCCATCGTATCCTGAGCCACCACCGGACTTACACGGTTATTGTCGGTTGCCGGCATGTGCTCTACTGAGAAGTTGGTCTTCTGCGAATCACTCAGATAGAGACCAAACTGCGGACCGGCATTCACGAAGATATTCAGTCCTCTTGTCTCCCTACCCCATGCCAGATGCGCAAAGATTGGCACCTGAATATAGTTGATGGTACGCTTGTAAGCCATCGCCTCTTTGGTTTCGGTGATAATCACCGGATTATTCTCCATATCCAGGATATCCTCTTCCCATCCTGCCTGCGCATAGTTTACTTCGGCATAGATAGAACAGATGGTCTTGAAATATTTCTCGCATGTATATCTCATCGAGAAACCGCCCGTCAGTCCGCCGTGCTGCTTCTGCTGTACCTCGGGTGTGAATCCTACGCTACTCATCATATAGCCTCCATTAAAACCGATGGCGAAATCATTACGATGCTCTCCTATCTGTGCCGAAACTGGAATTCCGAAGATGAGCATCAGAATCAGCAGCCCAATATTTCTATTCATTATCAACTATAAATTGTAAACTATAAATTGTAAACTATAAACTAGTACTTCACCGCCTCTATCTGATGATTAAAGGTATAGTGAATCAACTGGAAACTCTTGTTCTTGTATCCTCCCCTACTGGTCTTCTCGAAACGGAGTGGAGTCTGCACGGGCTGGTAAGTCATCTGCTGGCGCTCACCTGTGAAGTTCTTTCCGTATCTCTTGACGCCCTGAATCAGATACATTCCGTGATCGAAACCGGTGATGGCGAATCTTGGCTGTGCCACCATCATAGGCTGATGGAACCAGCGCTCATAACGGCTCTCAAGCGCCTTGGTCTGTGCTGAGTTCGGGTTATAATAGAAGGTGGAAGGGATATAAGTATCATACTTATAGAATCTTTCCAGATTATACTTGGCATACATCAGCCATTCGGTATAGCCGAAGAGCGAGATGGCTGCACCCGGATACTTCGCATCAAATTCGTCGAGCTTGTTCAATACCTGAGTCAACTGTGGCGAACGTCCCGTATTCAGGATAATCACATTCTGCTTGGAAGGCATGAAAGCCTTGGCAAACTGATCGATACTTGAATTCACATTGGTGATGCTATAATTGATTTTCCTGCGTTCCAGTTCCTTGCGCAGACCGAACGTAAAGTTGCCCTTTCTCGAAGTAGAATCATTGCAGTCTACAAAGATAGGATGCACATTGGTAAAACGGCTCAGGAATGCCTTGATGGTCGCATCATTCAGCGCATCATCGCTCTGATAAACCTGGAAAATCTCTTTGTTTCTTTCTACATCATCTCCGCTGATAGAGAACGGAATCACCATTTTGATGCCGTAGTTCTTGCAGAAGTTGGTCAGCGGAGCCACCTGCTTGGTATAAAGTGGACCAAAGATGATGTCGCATTGGTTAGCGCCCTCCTGCAAGAGTGTATTCCGGATATCAGCATCAATAGGAACGTTCCAGGCATGCACATCTATATCGGCGCCCTGCTGCTTCAGGGTTTCGCAAGCCAGCAGCAAACCGCGGTAATACTCCACCATTCGCTTGCCGTCGCCATCAACATTATGCAAAGGTAACATCACGCCTACCTTTACCGCATTTCTGGCAACAGCAGCCTTTGAGGTTGCCGGAGCTGTAGCAGTTTTCTGAACCGTCGCCCCATTCCCCGACTTCTGACCGTTCACCTGATTAGGATTCTTCTGGTCTTTGGTGTATGGAATAAAGAGCGTAGCTCCCTTCTGCAGCATGTATCCCTCACGCTTCATCTCCGGATTGGCATCCATCAGTTCAGGAAGGCTCAATCCATATTTGTTGGCGATACCAAAGATGGTATCTTTCTTCTTAACCGTGTAAATGTCGCGCCATTTTACAGTCTGCGCGTCAATGCTGACACTGAGCAGAAGCCCAACGAACAGCAGGAAATATCTCATTTTTTGTCTCATATCTCAAGATTTTTTTAACGTTATCTTCAAATATTTCATGTTTTCATCTGCAAAAATACAAAAAATCTTGCATCTGACGCAATATCTCTCATCTTTTTATTATCTTTGCACAAATTATTTTAGAAATGAGACGAAAAATAGCATTACTTTGCATCATGTTGCCACTTTTGACGTGTCAATTACACGCTCAGGAAGTCAACGACGACGAGAAGGACAACACAGAAGAGACGACCAAGGTCAGTTCTCTTCTCATGCCGAATGCCTTCTCTCCAAATGGCGATGGCATCAACGACATCTATAAGCCCAAGGATGGTTACCGGAATATCGAGGAGTTCCACGCCTATATATATAATAGGTGGGGACAGAAGCTCTATGATTGGACCGATCCTGCCACGGGATGGGATGGTACCTACCGCGGAAAACCGGTCAAAGAGGGTGTCTACTTCTGTCTCGTCAAGGCGAAGGGGGCAGATGGCGTGGTGTATAACATCAAACGTGATGTAAACCTGCTCAGAGGGTATACCGAAGAGCAGAACAGTAACTATTAGGCAAACAGCAATTAGCAGAATTGGAATATGAATTCAGAAGAAAAGATAAATGTATGGGGCGCACGGGTCCACAATCTCAAGAACATAGATGTGGAGATTCCGCGTGATTCCCTCACCGTGATTACCGGACTCTCGGGTTCGGGCAAGAGTTCACTGGCTTTCGACACCATCTTTGCCGAAGGTCAGCGCAGATATATCGAAACTTTCTCTGCCTATGCCCGCAATTTTCTGGGGAATATGGAACGCCCGGATGTTGACAAGATTACGGGATTGAGTCCGGTCATCAGCATCGAACAGAAAACCACCAACAAGAATCCCCGCTCTACCGTGGGCACTACCACCGAGATTTACGACTATCTCCGCCTGCTCTATGCCCGCGCCGGTACTGCCTACAGCTACCAGAGTGGCGAGGAGATGAAGAAATATACCGAGGAACAGGTCATCGACATGATACTCAGCGATTATAAGGGCAAGGCTATCTTCCTGCTCGCTCCCCTCGTTCGCCAGCGCAAGGGCCATTATCGGGAACTCTTCGAAAGCATGCGCAGAAAGGGGTATCTCTACGTGCGACTCGACGGCAATATCCTCGAAATCGTTCCCAACATGAAAACCGACCGCTACAAGAACCACAATATAGAAGCTGTGGTCGACAAACTGGTGGTAAAGGAAGAAGATGAGGAACGCATCCGCAAGAGTGTAGCGACGGCTATGAAACAGGGCGACGGCATGGTAATGGTTCTGGAGAAAGGTGCCAAGGAGGCAAAGACTTACTCCAAGCGTCTCATGGACCCTGTAACGGGTATCGCCTATCAGGATCCAGCTCCTAACATGTTCTCCTTCAACTCTCCCGAAGGAGCCTGTCCGCATTGCAAAGGCTTGGGAAAGGTGAACCAGATTGATATCAAGAAGGTGATTCCTGATGATAAACTCAGCATCCATGAGAGCGGAATCGCTCCGCTCGGCAAATACAAGAACCAGATGATTTTCTGGCAGATAGAATCCTTGCTCAGCAAGTATGACCTCAACCTGAAGACGCCTATCTGCGAGATTCCGGGCGATGCCATGCAGGAAATTCTCTATGGCTCGCTCGAAAACGTGAAGATTGAAAAGGAGAAAGTACATACCTCTACAGATTATTTCTGCGCCTACGATGGCATCATTGATTACTTGCAGAAGGTGATGGAGGATGACGAGAGTGCAGCGGGCAAGAAATGGGCAGACCAGTTTATCTCTACCATCGAATGTCCGGAATGCCACGGCTTGCGACTCAAAAAAGAATCGCTCTCTTTCAAAATCTGGGATAAGAATATATCCGAAGTAGCCAGTCTCGACATCGATGAATTGCGCGATTGGCTCGAAGAGGTGGAACAGCATCTGCCTTCGATGAAAGCTAAGGTGGCTCACGAAATCATCAAGGAATTGCGCTCACGCGTTACCTTCCTCCTAGATGTGGGACTCAATTATCTCTCGCTCAACCGCCAGTCGGCTTCTCTCTCGGGTGGCGAAAGCCAGCGCATCCGTCTGGCTACTCAGATTGGTAGCCAGCTGGTCAACGTGCTCTATATCCTCGATGAGCCGAGCATCGGTCTGCACCAGCGCGACAACGAACGTCTGCTCAACAGTCTGAAGGAACTTCGCGACCTAGGCAATACCGTTATTGTAGTGGAGCACGATGAAGATATGATGCGGGCTGCCGACTGGATTGTAGATATCGGTCCGAAGGCGGGACGCAAGGGAGGTGAAGTTGTCTTCCAGGGCACACCTCAAGAGATGCTCAAGACCGATACCATCACCGCCCAGTATCTCAACGGCAAGATGGCTATTGAGGTGCCTGCCATCCGCAGAGAAGGCAACGGCAAGCATATCACCATTCACGGAGCTACGGGCAACAACCTCAAGGGGGTGGATGTTGATTTCCCACTCGGCAAACTCATTGTCGTAACGGGTGTCAGCGGCTCAGGCAAATCTACTCTCATCAACGAGACACTCCAGCCTATCCTCTCTCAGCATTTCTACCGTTCGCTCAAGAAGCCGATGCCATACGACAGCATCGAGGGCATCGAGAATATCGACAAGGTGGTGAATGTAGACCAGAGTCCGATTGGCAGGACGCCTCGCAGCAATCCAGCTACCTACACAGGCGTTTTCAGCGATATCCGCTCACTCTTCGTAGGACTTCCCGAGGCAAAGATCCGCGGTTACAAGCCGGGCAGATTCTCCTTCAACGTAAAAGGTGGAAGATGCGAGGAATGCAAGGGTAACGGATATAAGACCATCGAGATGAACTTCCTGCCGGATGTCTACGTACCTTGTGAAGTATGCCACGGCAAACGCTACAACCGCGAGACGCTGGAGGTAAGATACAAGGGAAAGAGCATCGCCGATGTTCTCGACATGACCATCAACCAGGCGGTAGATTTCTTCGAGAATGTTCCTCAGATTCTGCAGAAGATTAAGGCATTACAGAATGTAGGACTCGGATACATCAGGTTAGGACAGAGTTCCACTACCCTCTCTGGCGGTGAGAGTCAGCGCGTAAAACTGGCTACCGAACTCTCGAAGCGTGATACGGGCAAGACGCTCTATATCCTCGATGAACCGACAACCGGTCTGCATTTCGAAGACATCCGCATCCTGATGGATGTACTCCAGAAGCTGGTAGACCGTGGCAATACAGTCATTATCATCGAGCACAATCTTGATGTCATCAAACTCGCCGACTGGCTTATCGACATGGGTCCGGAAGGTGGACGAGGCGGCGGTCAGCTCCTCTTTGCCGGTACACCAGAAGAAATGGTGAAGCAGCAGAAGGGATATACCTTTAAGTTCCTCGCCCCATTACTGAAGAAATCAGGGAAACCTGAATAAATCAGGATAGGAACGAAGACTGTGGCAGAAGAAAAAATCCCCCAACCTACTTTCTCAAGCGGGTTGGGGAAATTTGTTTCTGTTTAAAATGTGACGGTAGCATGGTACCGATTACAGCGCTACGCTTGGTAACGATGCTGCTATTAACGTTACAAATACAATATGAGCCTGTAAATGAGCCGATAAATGAGCCTGTAATATTCGACATAGATACTGACAGGCTAAAATTATAACTTACCGCCAAAGTAAATGATATCAGGACTACTTTGGCGGTACGGAATTTAAGCAATGTTGGGGCTGCAATTTACATTTATTGCAATAGTTTTGCTTTCTGTGCTTGGAATTCTTCTTCCGTAAGAATACCTGTATCTCTGAGTTGCACCAATTTGGTTAGTTCATCAGCAATGCTATTTGATGAGGAAGCACTTACCTTTTGATTTTGGCTTGCACAACTCTTATCAACTATGTCTATGATGATGGAAAAAATGTCCTTTATGCCCGTAACCTCTTTCATCAGCCCCTCATAGAAAATTTTATCAGCAGTATTCTTGGTCTCTAGAACAGCTCTATTTATTCCTGTTTTGTAAATATCAAGCAAAATAGTAGAATCAGATGTACTCTTGAGCAATATCTTTATAGACATCCTTTCGATTTTCTTGTTTTTAACAGTCTTCGCTGTATTACTACCAACGATAGCACCAACACCACCGAAAAGCAAACCACCAACAACTGCTCCACCGAGAGACTTATTGTACATATCATTACCATTTTCTTCATACGTAATGCTTACAATATCAGAATATTGATGCAGATGCATACTTGTTGGAGTAACTATGGCAACAAATTCATTTGCATCATCAGTAATGAAAGCATAATCATTATATGCCTTAACTGCCGGAATAGATTTTTTCATTACTATATCCCATTTTTTAAACGTGTAATTGAGATTGAATTCTTTAAGCAATATATTGCCATTGTTAGTCTTTATACGCAATATCTTGTTATGGGCTGCATCATAAGACACAATATAATTATCTGTTTTCACAGTTTTCGTAACAGAAAAATCTCTAACTACTTGGGTATTTTTACCATCATTCGTTGTTGCGCATATGGTCACGTCCTGTCTTTGAGAATTAAAATATAATTTTAAGTCACCATTTCCAAAACAATCATCGTAATCCAGCGTCTGGGCAAAAATATCCTGCTGTTCTTTTCTTGCTTTTCGATCAGAAGCCTTACTTTTGGCATTAAGAGCCATGAATAAACCAACAACTACACCAATAGCGGGTATTATGGCTATGGGATTTCCTGACTTATCAGAATTGTAAGATAATATAGCCATAATAGCAAAAATTACGGAAAGGACTAAAGCCCCTCCAACACCAAAATCATCTTGTCTTTTCATACTAAACTAATTTTACAAATATTATAATTGGAATTACATAGCACACCACATCAAAAATATCAAATGTACCAGGACAAAGGCCAAACAGTTGCATGAACTCTAATACGACTGCTGATACGGGAAGAGGTAGAGCTAAAGATAACTTTATTCTCATATTCTGTTGCTTAGTACATAAATACATAGCCATAAGAAATGATACAGTCCATAATCCTGCAGGTAAGCTATAAACCACAAAATCCGGCAAATGACTATGCTCTACTTTACTCCTTACTATATCAACAGTCGTGGAAACACCCAATTTGTTCAATACCTCAAATAAAATAATGCTTTTAGGACGATAAAGCAAATATATCAGTCCTCCGAAGAGAACAGGAATCAATGCTATCACCCATACCAAACAAGGGTACTTTCCTAACTTCTCTTGCACTCTGTCCATACTCTAACTATCTGTTACCTTTAGCCCTATTATGCGTCTTGCAAAGCATCTGGCAGTTGCTCTCATCTGTAGCTCCTCCGTTAACCCATGCCTTTACATGGTCGGCTTCCATCTCTTTCAATGCCCAAATTTTATCTTTATTGGGACCATCGCCACAAGCACAGAGATAACAATTGCTTTTATGCTTCGCTTTAGCTTCTGCCGTCTGACGAGCATAAACCCTGCGCTTGATATTATCATCGAAGACACGGACATTCAGAAGCTTCTTGTCATTGCATCCGCCAAGTACGTACTCGAACACATTCTTCTTGTCTGTGACGCAAGGATCATCATAAAGTTCTTTCACCTTTTGTGATACCTCAACATGATTATAGGGAGTGGTATGGAATCGTTCGTAAAGTTCACCCCAGTTTAACCCCTTCATCTTAGGATAGATATCATCAAAAGTCTGCTCTATCCATGAAATGACATCGTTGAAATATAGCTTGAGTTCATTGATATCGGTATCACGACGATGCTCCTGCATATAATCCTTGATGTTGCCATGACTAACCCATCGCAAGGCTTCTTGCAGAATTTCCTGTCTGTTGGCAGAGCCAGAGATGTAGCATCCCCATTTCTGTATATGACTATCATCCTTATTACTAAACTCCTTTCGGGCTGCACTAACGAAAGGTCCTGAATAAATCGCATTCAGTTTCTCCTGATCATTGAGCTTGATACCACCGATATTGATAATTTCAAACCATTCCTTGATTTCTGACTCCGTGCCTTCGCAAATGTATGCGATTAACTCTGTATTCTCTATGAGTTCTCGTTCTTCATCATCCAACGAATAGATTTTATACGGTTTGTTATTTCTCATGATAGAAAACTTTCTTATCAAGTATCTACCAAGGCTTGTAATGCGTTGCTGTCCATCAAGAACCTCTAAACGTCCATCAGGAAGTTTGTTGAAATAGAGCAAACCTAAAGGGTATCCCTTCAAGACGGAATCTATAACAGCGGCTTCTTTCTCACCATTATTCTCACTATAGAGATAGTTGCGCTGATACTCTGGCTGTATAGTTAGCTTACCCGCTAAACCATACAACCCCTTTCCGTCAACATTACTATATGTAAAACCTTCACATAACTCCTTTACTGTATATACTTTCAACTTCTTTTCCATATTATGATTGTTTTTTACGAATTAATATTCGAGCATAAGCTTGTGTATAATACTTGCCTTCAACAATATAATAGACTTCACCATCAAGTGGACCACCCAATTCTATTACAGGTCCGTCATTTAGTTTGGTTACTATAGTCTTTTTGCCAGTTTTACTAACTTGTATTTGCTTGGGATATACCTTATTAGCCATACCAAACCAAGTTTTAGTAATACCAACAATCTCAAATTGCTCAGGACAATATTTATCAAAAAAAGTTATAGGAACGCCTATCATTCCCTCATAATCACAAGGTATTGCATCAGAATATGGAATTTCTATAGCATCATAATTGTCATAATGCTGATACTTTTTTCCTTGAATTTCCTTATGCTTACTATATTTAATGTTATCAGCCATAGACATCAAAGACAATGGGGCGTGACGACCACCATGATCAATATTGGTGTACCATCTCACCCCTTTTACACGAATGTATTTCTTGCCATTTTCATCAATTCTGCATCCAGCTGCTTCCAATGGATATTCATCGGGAACTCCAAATTCACGGTCTCCGCTATGGATAGTACATCCCATCCAGACCTTATTATCTTTAAGCAATGGGAATACTTCTTTATAGGTAACACAGTTTATATTTCCTATAATGATAAACTGCTTATTTGCCTCGACAATCCACGAAAGAAACTCTCTAAAAAGTGAGAATGGTGGATTAGTTACGATAATATCCGCTTCGTTTCTCAACTTTTTAACCTCTTCACTTCTGAAATCTCCATCCCCCTCAAGATAATCCCATTGCAGATCATCAAGATTGGTCATTCTATCTCTTGTGGAATCTTCTGTAAGAACAAATATCTTTCCATGCGTTTTGGTCTTATCCTTATCATACTTGGCAGATTGAGTTTCAAACAGAGATAACTGTATGCCGTTTTTATAAGTCATACTCTCTGGAGCATAGCTCGTTGAGATGAGTTTCTTCAAACCTAAATCTTCGAAGTTTTGAGCGAAGTACTTGGTGAAATTACTCCATTCAGGATCATCACAAGGCAGAAGAACCGTCTTGCCACGAAATACATCTGGATTGTAATCGAGATAGGCTTCCATTTCGGTTTCTATATCATAAAACATGGTATAGAACTCGTCTTTCTTGGCAGCCTTAGCATTTGATAATGTACTATTTGCCATAATTATTGATAGTTGTTACGCACCCAACTATCAATCCGCTAAAACACAAAAAGGGCGTGATGCCTCTTATCGCGTTTAGCACGGGGCGGCGTAGGAATGGAGCCCCAGGTCGATTATAAGAATGCATCACGCCTATAGCGTAAATGCATTTGCCTTATCAATCGACAGGAGACTACATATATATACGAGCCACCTTTCACATATTATTTCCGTGCTTGTTATTCCAAATTGAGTTTCCTACGCTCTTGGCTAAACGCGAAATAATAGCGAATGCTTTTGTTTTTACCCACAATGTCTTGGGAACCATACTAATCCTAGAACGATACCCGATGCAAAGGTACAAGTTTTATTTTTAACAACAAAACTTTTAGCTAAAAATATTTCAAAAAAGTTATATGAGGGACACAATTAGAAAGAAGAAGTTTATAAGAGAATCCTGCTGACTATGATGCCGACAGAATTCTACGTTTTAAAGCATATTTTCTTGATGGTTACTTTTGATAGTTACTTTATCTTCTTGATGGTTACTGAAATCGGATAATTTCTGGCATTTGGATTGGACTAATGCTGAAGTAAGAACAGAGTCTCCTTCAAGAGCATGGCTAGACAGAAATACCCAGTACGCCTACATTGACCAGGAACTTTGGATATTACTCTCCCATCCTACTTATCGGAATAAATTTAAGAAGTATATCATAGAGAAGAAAGTTCTCAATGTTTTCAAAGAAGAAAAGAACAAGGGCGGCTTTAAGGCTTTGCTACAATTGTTGATGGTAATATAAAAACAACATGAAATGGATTATAAAGATGTCGCAAATTCTTTCATTACAAGACATTAAATCTCACAGGCTCCTCGCCTGTACGTAATTTGTAGTCTTCATAAAGCATCTTCTGCATCTTGTCAACCATGGCTTTCTTTGTGGCCTTGGCAGATTTCCAACGTCTAAGCGCCTCTTCTCTTGTTAATTTATTCATATCCAATCCTCCATTATTAAATTATGAGCATCCCAAATATCCGCTCTTTCTAAATTTTATTCTACCAGATTAAGCATTCAAGAACTACTATCCGGAAGAATACGACTGCAAAGATACGGATTATTTTTGAAACTAAAGCATCTTTATCCTAATAAAATGCAGATAAATTTTATTTTAGCAACACGGCTGCAAAAAAAACTTTTCAACAATGATATGCAGTATCTGGTTGAGTGTAGTGAGTAAATCGTGAGGGATAACCCCAAATCGTGAGGGATAGCGTGATTGACATTTCCGTTTCTGAAGTATCTATCACGCTATCCAAGTATCTATATATCAGTATATTAAGATATATAAGAGATGCAAATCGTGATGGATGACAGATGATTACATAAAATTTGTTCATATGAAGGCTGCGCTGGGTTACTGATATGGCTGCATCGGGTTACGAATATTACTGCGTCGTGGTACAGATATTACTGCATCGGGGTACAGATATTACTGCATCGGGGTACAGATATTACTGCGTCGGGTTACAGATATTACTGCGTAAGCTAACGGAGACGTATCTGTAAGCTTATCGAGACGTCTGCATCAGTTAACTGAGACGTCTACATCAGCTAACTGATACGTCTGAACTCGCTTACTGAACTACTTGAGTTGCTTGACTGAACTGCTTGAGTTGCTACCCTTCCACTGGACTTACTGAACACGTACTTGCTCTTTTGGTAAAGTGAGGGTGTTTCATAAGTTTATGATTCACCCTCTTGACTTTTCCTGATACATAAAAAAGCACGGAATATTAAACTCCGTGCTCTTTGAACACTAAAATAATTCTAGGTCTCTCAACATACCACTTCCTCCATCCTCACCAACTTACCAGCTACAAACTGCATGATGATTTTATGGAGTGTTGTACCTTGACGCAGTGCCTCGACCCTTGGAGCTGCGGCATATCGATTGATTTGTTCCTCAGCCTCTTGCCATTGTGCTTCTGCCTTAGAGAGTTTGCCATCCTCTGGCTTTGACTCGTAATCTTTCTTCGACAACACCTTCAGCTCCAGGATATAACTATGCTTCGTTGCATAATGAGTAAGGTTTGGCAAAAGGAAAAAATCACAATAGCCATGGTTCAACTCTAGCTCCGGTGCGGTATAATAGTAATTGTTCAAATTCAGATATGCCATGAAGAAACCTTGAAGATTGCGCTCCGACTCTATACCATCACGAACGGAGGAGACCTTGGAATAGGCATCTGCCATAAACTGTAATCCTTCACGCCACTTACCTTCAAGTGCCATGTAAGTAAACAGGATTTTCATCTGGTTCAAGTCAACAAACTTTTCCTCCTGATATTGTTCCAATAAATAGCCATAATACTGTTTACGGACATTGTTGTTTGGAATACCCAATATCATCATATCACCAAAAGTTCCCTTTATTGTAAGCATACCATAATAGAACAACAGACTGGTGAATGTTTGAGGGTTAGTCAACCTGCTGGCAGGAAATGTCTCTTCCAGGGTTGTCACAATCTGCCCCGTCTCAGCTATCGTGCGGATGACACCCTTGCGGTCACCATCCAACTTATCCAACTGAAGGAGTTTCTTCATCTTATTGTAATCAGTCTTTGTGTTTGGGTCTATCATCAGGTCGGGTGCCTGTCCATAGTCCATATAATTTCGGAGATAATAAATGACCATATCACAATTGAACACCTTGCTTTGAGTTTCCAGTGCTTTCTTGGAGAAACAATAGTTATCATACCAAGGCTTCATCTCGTCTATCATTGCCTCGATGTCACTTGTTGCAGGAATGCCCCCCATTTCCTTGTAATAAGCAAACATCTTGCGCACTTCTTCCTGAGAGAAACCCAACATCTGATTGAACTCTGGCTTGGTGGAGATATGCCAGCCAATATTGAATCCACTCGTCACATCATCCAGGGTCACAGGACTGACACCTGTGATGAAGATACGCTCGAACATACCCTTGAACTTCTTGAAGACATCACGGTAGAAGCCGTCGGCATGGGTGATTGCCCAATATACATTCTCCCCCTGCTCATTGAGCACGGTATTGGTGAAATTGTCATATTCATCGATGATCAGATAGAGAGGAATGCCCTTGGCTGCAGTTTCATCCTGAAGCAAAGCCAGTTTCTCCGTACCAGAATCCGACTGAAAGAACCTCTCCTTAAAATCTGCCAGATAAAACTCTTGATAAACTCGCATGAAGCCGTCCAATTTGACACGAAGATACATATTGAAGTTTTCCTCCAACTTTTCGATACCACCACCCACATACGAGAAATCAAGGTGAAGAATCTGATACTTCCCCTGTAAAGGAGTAGGATGCTTACCTACCCATAAATCACCGAAAAGAGTTTGAAATTTCACTTTCTTGCTACAGTCGTAATAAGCATGGAGCATACTCAGGAATATGCTCTTACCGAACCGACGTGGACGAATGAAGAAGATGTTGCTTGGTTGGTTTTCCAACAAAGGCAAATACATCGTCTTATCCACATAATATTGATTTTGCTCTATAACAGCCTCAAAGTCATTGATGCCGTAAGGCAAACGTTTCATATTCTGATTCATGATTGCTCCTTTTAATATTTTACCTTTGCAAAAATAAGAAATTTATCTGAATATGCCAAAGAATCTGTCTGTCTTTTCTTTGTATTGCTAAAAATTATTGGTATTTTTGCAATATGAACCCTATATAACCTCCTAATAGTTAAATTGATTTGATGGCTATGGTGATTTTTTCCGAAACTCATTTGTTATAACACAAAAAAGCACGGAATATTAAACTCCGTGCTCTTTTTTGCTTTTATATTTAATCTTGTCAAAACCTTCACCATACACACCGATAACGGCACTCTGACTGACGAAGGCATGTGGGTCTATCTCGCTGATAAGACGGAAGATGGCAGGTGCCTGGCGCTGCTTGGCCAACACGAAAAGCATCTTCACATCCTGACCGGAATAGAAACCGCTGGCATTCACCACCGTTACTCCCCTATCGGCATCTACATTGATGCGCTTGCCTATCTCCTCATACTTCTGAGAAATGATGAAGAACTGTACACTCCTACGGCGACTGTTCACCACCTGGTCGATGCAGAATGCCTGAACGCAAAGAACTACATAACCATATAATACCTTCTCCCAATCGTGTACCACCAGATAGCTGGAACTGATGATGAAGATGTCGCATATCATAATCACTCTACCTAAGGAAATGTCGCGATACTTGTTGACGATGGCTGCGATGATATCCGTGCCACCCGTACTTCCTCCTACCGAGAAACCGAGTCCGATTCCGCAACCACAGAAAACGGCACCCAGGAAAGCAGCCCATAAAGGTTGGTTTTCCAAAAGATGAACATCACCTAAACGGCTGGAGAAGAAAGAGGTCAGGATGGTTACCACTATAACGGCATAAACAGTCTTGACACAGAACTTAGCTCCCAAAATCTTGAACGCACATATTAATAAGGTGGCGTTCACGATAAAATACGGAACCTGCACTGGGCAACCGGTTGCCCAATAGATGATACTGGAGATACCAGGAAGTCCGCTTGCCGTCACATTGGTTGGCAAGAGGAAAACATTCCATCCGATGGCGTAGGATATCATACCTATCGCAATCAAAACATAGTCTTGTACAGACTTCCACAAGGGTCGAGGAGGAGTCATAATTAATTAATAATTTACAATTTATAATTTATAGTTTATAGGGTGCTCTTACCAGAATTTCTTCTGCTGCTCTGACCACTCAAAGCCCTGAGTAGCCATTTTGGTTTCTAATGCTGCACGGTTCACATTGAAGTGATTACAAATCTCATCGAGTGTATCAAACTCGTGGTCACGAAGCAGGAAGTTGATGGCACTTACGAGCATCGGAACATCATTCATTGGTAACTTATCCATTTTTTATATTGATTAATTAATATTTATTATTGATTACTTGAGGCACCATGCCTCTTTCGGGGTGCAAAATTACTGCAAAATTCAGACAATACCAAAAAAAATCCCAGCAATCTTTTACCGATTGCTGGGATTTTTATAATTTATTGAATCTTTACGCATTCACTGCCACTGAAATCCAGTCGAAGACGAATGAGCAAATACCGAATGCTACGATACCTACGGTGCAGATTGCAAGCGCCAACTTGGTTGAGCATGCGCTCTGGAAAGTAGGAAGCGGATTGTCGCTGTGCTTGATGAACATTGCCTTCACGATGAGCAGATAGTAGTACAAGCTCAATACGGTGTTAACCAAGGCAATGAATACTACGCCGTATGCCCAACCACCGAGGGTGGTATGGATATCAGCTCCCTGTACCGCTGCCATGAACACGAAGAACTTAGAGAACATACCTGCAAATGGAGGAATACCACCCAATGAGAACAATGCCAAAGTCATCAGGAATGCCAGACGTGGATTGGTCTTGTACAAACCATTGTAGCTGTCCATCTGAACAGTACCGTTGTTGTGCTCCTCAATAGATGAGATGATGGTGAAGACGCTCAGGTTAGCTACTACGTAAATCAATACATAGTAAGTCAGGGCGCTCACGCTCATCGCTGAGT
>ERZ1026878.611-NODE-611-length-26788-cov-15.653724_pt1 | contig 26788 bp, 26 predicted proteins | sample MGYA00380169_ERZ1026878 | MGnify/ENA primary metagenome ERZ1026878 (study PRJEB33269, sample SAMEA4719805) | human gut metagenome | biome: human-associated habitat; feature: organic feature; material: feces | place: Cameroon | collected 2013-10 ...
GCGGAGCTAGAAGAATGCATGTCTGCACCAGCTGCTTAAAATCTGGTAAAGTTGAAAGAGCTTAATCTTCTGCGATAATATTGGATTTTAAAAAGCCAGAAATGATGAATTTCATTTCTGGCTTAATTTTTTGCTTGTAATTTTACATGCAGTTACCAGAACCGCTCTTCCTGTTTCCGTTTCAGATATTCCTTGTTGATCTGTCCGGCCAGTTCACCGTCACCGAACAGGTTGTCCGGATGAAAGATCTTGATCAGATCCCGGTATCTCTTCCGTAAAGCCAGCGGATTATTGACTCCCCGGAATAAAAGTTGTACCGCTGTAAAACTGCCTTCTCCGGGAGCCTGCTCTGTGGCCTGCTGTTCTCTGGCTTCCTCTATGAGTATCTGCCGTTCCTGTTCGAACTTCTTCCGGTCTTCTTCCAGCTGCCGGAACCCCTCCTGTAAAATGGCCATTTTCTTCTCAAAAAACAGATTCTCTTCCTTCAGCCGTTTCCGTTCCATGACTGTACGGCGGTTTAATTCATCCAGCTCATCCCGCAGTTTCACCCGCTCATCCAGAAATTTGTTCCGGGCCTGTTCCAGTTCCGTACGCTCCTGATCCAGCTCTGAGCGTTCCTGTTTCAGACGCATATTTTCCTGGAACAGCCACAGTTTTATTTCTTTCAGTTCTTCGGTACTCTCTGCCTTAATGACCTCTTCCCAATCAATCATACTGCACCCTCTTACTCGCAACCACAGAAAAGATAATACCCTGCAAATAATAAAAGTGCTACCATGATCAGGCCGATAAAACGGTTATGGATCACAAGCATGAGCAGCATGCCGACAGCCACAAAAAAGAGTATCAGACCAATGATCTTCTTCATCTATCAAACGGATCCAGACTGTTCTCACTTTATTATATGCAGAGTATTTTAAATATTACTTGTCTTCTGTAGTTTTCTCTTCCTCTTCAGGAAATGCGATATCTACCACTTCCGCATCGGACATTTCTTCTTTTTCCTTCGGCTGGGTAAATTTATCTACGATATCGGGAATCATATCCAGAATCTTGGTGACTGTATCCTGATTCTTGATATTTACCAGCTTGGTGGAACCGTTTTTGATGACCAGAACCGCACTGGGGGTCATCTTACCGCCTAAGCCTCCAGCTCCGGATGCGGATTTTTTCTCGGAATTATTGCCGGCTCCGGCACCGACACCAAAGGTGACATCCACAAGCGGCAAGATGATCGTGTCGCCGATCTTTGTAGCCTCACCGACTACGGTTTTAGTGGATAACACGGTATCCATACCCTTCAACAGGGATTCTACAACGCCCTGAAACTGATTCTCTTTGTCTGCCATAACAAACCTCCTGTTTTACACTGTTATTTTTTCTGTGTCTTCTGATATTGTCTGATTTTATGCAACAATTCCCGTAATCGCCGATCTAAAAGCAGTCGGGCGGAATGGAATAATACACAAGCCGCGGTAAAATGTCCGGAAGCCTTGAAATCCCCTTCCAGAATCGCCTGCTCAAAATCCGGGGTAATGCAGATCCCCTTTCCCAGCTTCGGAAGCACCATTCCGTAGATACCATACAGATATCCCGTAGTATCCGGAGAACCGGTGCCGACCGTGGCATTGACCGTAAGCTTTCTCGGGCGTAGCCGCTTCCAGATATGTCCGAAACGTTTCCCAGCATGTTTCAAAACTCCCTGGGTATCCGGGTCATTCCACAGGTTCTTGTAAAATGCAATGTTCTCCAGAATATTTTTGATTTTATCACAAATCTTTCGGACTGTGTACCGGATTCTTGTAAAAAATCCGTACAGACGATCCGTAGTCTTCCCGGGAGCTTCTCCCGCTGGCTCCGGCGTTCCCGGTTCCGGGATTCCGGAATCCTCCCTTTCCGCAGCAGACTCAACATCTGCGGCCGTTGCAGAGGATGCCGTGGAATCTTCTGCTTCGATCAGCTTAGGCGTCCCGATAGATTCCGGGGTATGTTCTTCTGTTGTCTGCTCCGCAGAAGCGGGTGTTTTCTCATTCCCTGTCGTTTTCGTCGATGTCCGGTCTGTTTTCTCCGGCTTCTCTACGGAAGAATCATATATCGTAAAGAATAAAAACTTTACGCAAGTTTTCCCGGGATCAGGATAATCGAAGTTCATCCGCAATAAACCGAACAGCCATTTTACTCTCGCGGTGATCCAGAATTCCTCTGCCGTCCGCTTTCCGGCAGCTTTGTAAGAAATCGGAAAGAACAGAACCAGGAAAATTACCACCAGTGCGATTCCCAACAGGATCAGAAGCACGATCCCAAGAATACTCAATATTTTAAAAAGAATCGTCAACATAATAAATACTCCCGCAGATTACAGTCCCCTCTGGCTTTCAGGCACTCTCCGGTGATCCGTTCGATCAGCTGCAGCGCATCCTCGTAGCCGGAAGCCATACCGAGAACGAGAAATTCTTCGTCCTTATAATGAGGCTGTGCCAACTGTCTGGCATCAAAAATATCCAGCTGATCCACTGGATTTCTGGCCGGAGTGATCAGATATACATTGGCCAGAAGAGGCTTTTTATTCAGCCTCTTTTTTAGTTTATCCAGTTTTTCCGGCGCGATGCCCTCTCCAAGATAGAGATTTTGCGCAAACTTCAGCTTTCCTGCCATACACAAGTTCCTTAAATCTTTTTCTCCTAGTATAGCATAGTTTCCTTTATATTACAATTTTTGTTACTTGACTTTTTAGCATGATATTTTATACTTGAATTAGTACAAATGAGGAGGATACAGCTTTGAAGGTTATTACTAAAATGGAGTTACAGCCGGATATGGTCCTGGGGGAGGACATTCTGGATCAGGATCGTGTGATCTACCCTGCAGGAACCACCATCACTCCGCAGATCATTGAGAAATTGAAACGGTACAATCTGGTATGTGTCACCATAATGGAAGATGTTGATTTCGCCACTACACATTATGCCAAGATTCGTTTTGATTCTAATTTCAAAGCATTCGAACGTGCTTATCCGTTGTTTTTGGGACAATATAAATTAGCCATGAAACAACTGCTGATCATGGGAAGAAAACCGGCGGATATTATTCTGCTGACAATTTACAACGAATTGTATTATTATATTACTTCCGGCCCGGTACTGTTAGACTATCTGTACAATCTGATGCCCAGTGAGGATGAACTCACCTACACTCAGGGATTGAACGCTGCTCTTCTGGCCGGAACCTTTGCCGACTGGCTGGGAATGAATGAAGAAGAGAAAAATACGCTGATCCTCTGTGGATTCTATTATGATATCGGTAAGCTGCAGCTGCCCTACGAACTGCTATGGAAGCCCGGCAAACTGACGGATGAAGAATTCAAAGTTATCAAGACTCATCCTGTAGTCGGTTATACCACCGTACGTAATCAGGATCTGAATGAGCATGTGAAAAATGCTGTGATCATGCATCACGAACGACTCGATGGCAGCGGCTATCCTTACCATATGTCCGGACAGAGAATTGATGTCTTCGCAAGGTATATTGCCATTATTGATGCCTATATTGCCATGGCGTCTCCCAGAACCTACCGTAATGCGTTGACACCGTTACAGATTCTTGGGAATTTCGAAAAGAGTCTGGATAAATATGACGTGGAATTATTGATGCCGATCATGAAACGTATTGCAGATGCCCAGATCGGAACCAGCGTGGAACTGAATGACGGAAGCATCTGGGAAGTACTGATCATTCATCCCAACAAATACTCCCGTCCCATTTTAAAAAATGATAAAAACGAATTTGTAGATCTCTTGCAGAGACCGGATCTGGAAATCGTCAAGAATGTTTAAAAATATTTCAGAAAAGCAGGAATAATCAATTTTTCCATTGATTATTCCTTTTTCTTTCCTGATAATCCGCATAGGCTTTTTCCAGAATCTGCTTTTCATTGGCAAATTTCAGAAGATGATATGCTTCATGATATTTGTAAAAGCCGGAATCCACAAAATACTCTTCTCTCTGGGGCTTGCTGTAATAGCTGTCCGTTCCCATCAGATACCAGTGGACTTCCTTCTCCACCACATCTTCCGGTACGGTAAAAGAATACTCGCTTCTGCCGATATAATCTACAATGTATGCCTTAGAACCGCTTTCCTCCAGCACTTCCCTGAGTGCGGTCTCCTCATGGGTCTCCCCGGCTTCGACGGTACCCTTCGGCAATACCCAGCCTTCATATTTATTCTTAATGTTCTTATACAGCAGCAGGATCTTCCCACGAAAGATCACAACGCCACCGCAACTGGTAGCCTCTATCATGATTCTTTTGACTCCTCCGATCACTCTTTCTGGTTGAAGTAAGCATCAAACAGACGTCTTGCAATGGGAACTGCGTAATCACCGCCACTTCCTGCACCCTCTACGATAATGGTGACACAGACTTCCGGGTCTTCTGCTGGAGCAAAACCGGTAAACCAGGCATGGCTGTCACCCTTGATATTATTGTATTCCGCAGAACCCGTCTTACCGGCAGCCGTATAGTTTAAACCTCTTAACTTGGAAGCAGTTCCCTCTTCCACAACATCGGTCATCAACTGTTTCAGAATCGCAGATTCGTCCTCTGTCATCAGACGGCCGTATTCCGATGCCTTAAAGCTTTTTACCACAGTACCTTCATCATTTTCCACATGATCAATGACATAGGGTTTCATCAGAACACCATCGTTGGCAATGGCACAGGTGATCATATTCAGATGCATCGGTGTGATCTGGGTCTTACCCTGACCGATGGAGGTCTGCATCATTTCCGCGGAAGGTGTACTTTCGGAGACGATAGCCGAGCTTTTGGCATAATTCAGCGTAAGTGGCAGATCTTTATTGAACAAAAGGTCATTCAGCGTCTCCTGAAAAGCCTCTCTGTCCAGGCTCATTCCAATATTGGCAAAGGACGAGTTACAGGATTTTGCAAAGGACTTCTGAAAGCTGACCTGGCCGTGACTGGAGCCATGATAACAGCTGATCTTGCTGTCTCCCACCCGGAAGGAACCGTTACAGTTATAAGAATAATTCTGATACGTGGTGGGATTCTCACGGATATATTCCAATGCCGTTACGATCTTGAAGGTGGATCCGGGCGGATAAAGTCCCTGGGTGGCGCGGTTCAACAGTACTGTACTGGAATCATTGTCGATCAGATCATCCCAGATCTCCGGAATGGTATTCGGATCAAAATCAGGATGAGACACCATAGCAAGGATCTTGCCGGTAGACACTTCCGTTACAATGATGGCGCCACGATAAATATCCAGCTGGTCGTTGGCCACCTGCTGGATATGGACATCCAGTGTGGTATATACATTATCTCCGGGGTTCTTTTTTCCGGCAGTATCGTTCTTCACCTTATTGCTTAGGGAAGTATTGGTGTTGATCAGATAGTAATTGGCCAGAGCCTCCACTCCCATCCGTCCCTGCGTGGAATAGCCCACGATATGGGAGAACAGATTCTTATACGGATAGTTACGGGTCTCCTCTTCATTCTCATCCAGTATCGTCTCCGCCAGGACATCCCCGTCCCTGGAATAAATGGATCCGCGGTAATTGCGGGACAGCAGAATCTGCTGACGGGAATTATAACTGTTGTTGATCATATCCTGTTCGCTGGTTGCCACAAAATGACCCAGATAGACCAACAGGCACAAGAACAGGACACCGATGCTTCCGGCAGAAAGCCAGATTTCCCGCTGGTTGCCCATACGTTTTCTGTTCTGGGCGTCCTTTTTGCGGTCGGCATCTTTTTTCTGTGTATTTTTCTGCGTATTCTGCGCCTTATTTTCTGCCACCTCTGCGCTCTCCTTCCTTCTGCAGGCGAATATAGATTCCCTGTATAATGAAAAACATGATCATGGTCGTCATGACGGAACTTCCTCCATAGCTGATGAAAGGAAGTGTCACTCCGGTCAGTGGAATGAACTTGGTACCGCCGCCAATGGTCAGGAATATCTGGAAAATATACATAATACCGATGCCGTATACGATCAGCTGATAGAATCTGTCATGAATGCATACTGCCACCCGCATCATTTCCAGAAAACTGCTGACACAGATCAGGATCAGACACATTCCGAAGATCACGCCCAGTTCCTCGCAGATGGAAGAAAAGATAAAGTCCGCTTCCACATAAGGAATCGCTGTGGGATTACCTTTTAACAGTCCCATGCCGAACCAGCTTCCACTGCCGATGGCAAATAATGACTGGGTGATCTGATAACCTTTATTGTCAATATATTTCCAGGGATCCTGCCAGGCCAGTACTCTGACCCGTACATGATCAAACAGCTGATACGCCAGATAAGAAGCCGCACCTCCGCCGACAAGTCCTGCCAGAAGATACAGATAATTTCTTGTGGCAGCAAAAACCACAAAAACAAAGCCCACGAAAAAAATCAGGGCACTTCCCAGGTCCTTGGATACTACCAGGATCACCACGTGAGCCCCCGCAATGATCGCCGTCAGAACGACTCTCTGGAAGGAAACATTTTCCCACAACGCTCCCGCCAGAAAGAACAGGAACAGGATCTTGACGAATTCCGAAGGCTGGAACGTGATTCCTCCCAGGGAAAATGAAATCTTGGAACCATGGGTCACCTCTCCCAGGATCAGCACCGTACTGAGTAGCGCAATTCCCAACGTGGCATACAGCCAGGTGATCTTCTTAAAAAAGTGGATCTTTCCCAGCAGATACGGAACCAGCAGGGAAAAGATCAGAGATACCAGTACGATCACATATTGCCGGATGGCCTTGTCAAAAGATAATCTCGATACGATGCAAAGACCGATTCCCAGAAGCATACACATATTATTCAGCAAAAGCCTGTTAATATTCTCGTAGATCAGCGATACCATCGTGATCGTGGCAAACAGAAAGATCAGTATAAATGCAAAGAAAAACAGATACTGAAAATCTCCGCTGACAAGGGACAGGTTCAGAAAACAGAGGACCTGCACCAGAAACATCAAAAGATCCTGTAAAATAAATACTCCACGATGCTTCTCTCCCACCGGATACCGAAAGGTATAAAAACAGCTTGCCGTATATAACACCATAAAAAAGGCGATAAAATATTTGGATAATTCAATCACATATTCCTGCATGGATCAAAAACCTTTCTGTCTATTCTACTCCACGTTTTTCATGACCGGTGGTATATTCCCCATAGGGCAATTCCTTACGGGTACCGGCAAAATACTCCAGGACTTCCAAAGTCTCGGTCTCGTTTTCCGTGGTAAAATCCAGTCGTCCGGTCACTAGCCCGCTCCATTTGCCAAAGTCCTTATGCAAGGACAGCGGAACACTGTTGTAGATCACATTAAAACAATGGATACAATTCCGCAGGACAGGAAATCTCTTATGATAGCGGTCGATCAGATCCAAAGCCTTCGGATTCTCCTGCGGCTGACACCGGTCGGTGGTCTTCTGCACGCAGTTGGCGGTGACCATCATAGGGATCCTGCCGTATATTATTTTTTCCGCAGGAAATGCAGGATCCAGAATGTCCTTCTGTTCCGCAGCATTCAGTTCCAACGGCAGACAATAGCCGTCTAAGAACGCCTTCCAGAAATCCCGGCTGGTCCGGTTCCAGAGATACAGACTATGATCCCCGTAGATTTCTTTTCCGGTAAAATTCCATTGTTTTAATAACGCGATATGTTCCATGTTTGCTGCCTGAAAGCCATTTATATATGCCAGATTTGCCAGCAGCAATTTCCGTAATTTTTCAAGATACTGCCCATCCCGCAGGCGCAGGATCTTCGGCAGAGCGATCACAGATTGGATCTCTTTTTCAGTAAGGCTTCTCAAAATCTTCTCCGCAGCGGACGGATCCTGTAACAGGAAATCCGCATCCAGATAGAGTCTGAGTTGTCCGGCGGTTCTGACCGGATCTTTCCAGAAGGATGAACCGCAAAAGCCCTGCCATTGTTCCGGGGTCCGTATCGTGATAGCCCATTTTTCATCGGATTTTTGAGACTTTATACTATCGTTTTTCCGAAAATCACCATCGCCAGCCAGTGTCGGAGCTTTTTCGGAAGTTCTCTCATAAGGGAAGCCGTTTGCAAGGATCACTTGCTCTTCCAGCAGGGCAAGTCCCCTTCGGCGTAACTCGTTGATAGCTTTTAACGGGTAGAAAGCATTGTCACTTACCCGGATTCCGATGGAGTCCTCCAGATGGAAGTGACTGTCGCCAAGTTTCCCCAGCTGTTTTGCTATATTTTCCTGTGTGATGGGCTGTCGGGAAGCTTCTTCTACCACATTCCCTTCTACGGCGACGGCACTCTCTCCGGTCCACAAATACAATTTTGCGGTCTCCCCGGTCAGAAATTCAGCCTGCATGGATACCGGAAGGGTCAGCCTGTGTTCCAGATGCTCCTTCCGGATATTCTGAAGCAAAGTCTCATCACTACCGCTGTAAGCCGGGCTGTCCAGAGTCACCATCTCCCCGCCGTTGTGCTTGTGATAATAACCATCCTGTCTCTCACTGCGGATATAGAGGCAGGAAAGCGTATGCATATCTGCCGCAGAAATCTTCTGAGGAGCTTTGGGATCCGCATAATACCGGTCAATATATTTGCGATAAATTGCCGTAACTCCGGCGGCATATTCCGGCTTCTTCATACGGCCTTCGATCTTAAAGGAGTCGATCCCTGCCTCCAGAAGCTCCGGAATATATTCAATGGTACACATATCTTTCAGGCTTAAAGGATAACATTCCTTCGGATGTTTTCCAGTGGTATAGGGCAGGCGACAAGGCTGGGCGCAACGTCCTCTGTTGCCACTTCTGCCCCCCAGAATACTGCTGAACAGGCACTGTCCGGAATAGCAATAACACATAGCTCCATGGATAAAGCATTCGATCTCAAGCCCTGTGACTTCCTTGATCCTGCAGATCTCCGCAAGGCTCAGCTCTCTGGCGGGAACTACACGACAGGCCCCCTGTTCCTTCAGAAAAGCTGCCCCATACTCCCCTGTAATGGTCATCTGAGTGCTTCCATGGAGTTCCATCCCGGGAAAATGTTCTCTGAGATATGCAAACACTCCCATGTCCTGGATAATCACCCCATCCAGTCCGGCCCGGTAGTAGGGCAATACATATTCATACAGTCCGGAAAATTCCGATTCTTTTATCAGTGTATTTACCGTCAGATATACTTTTCGCTGAAAAAGATGAGCATACCGGATACAGGCAACCAGTTCTTCTTCCGAAAAATTTTCCGCATAAGCTCTGGCCCCGAAACGGCTGCCACCCAGATATATAGCATCCGCACCGGCATGGATAGCCCCGTAAAAGGCTTCCGCATTTCCGGCAGGTGCCAGTAATTCTACTTTTTTTGCTGCTTTCATAGATTTCAGATTTCCTCTATTGCATTCGATTCATATAAGCAAATAGCTGCCCGAAAACGGACAGCTATCAATTTATTTGTCTTTTAATTCTGTCTCCAGACGTACAATCTTCTTGGCGTCTTCATTTAACTGCTTTTGCAGTTCCTTCCCCTGCTTTTCTGCATTTTCCAGTTTGATCTGTGCTGAAATCAGTTCATGCTTCAGATCATAAAGCTCTTTTTCCTTGCCTTGCAGTTCTTCCTCCAGAATGGAGATCTGCTTCTTGGCTTTAAAATAATCATCTGCAATATTCAACTGGAGCAGAATGTTCTGTTTATCCAGAGGTTGTCTGCGAAAGCCGTCCAGCTTCCCGTATTCGGTAATCTTTCCGTTGATGTAGGAAGCAATTTTCTGCATATAATCTTCACTTTCATAGCCGCTTAAAGTAAATACTTTTCCGCCTATGATCACTTCTGTATCTGTCTTAGGTGACATCTCAACACCCCTCTTAACACTCTTTTGAAAAACACAATATATGCCATTTACGCAAAAATATAATACAAGATTTATTATATATCAGAATGTATAGGGTGGCAAGTAAAATTTCGTAAGCTGCACGTATCAATTCAGTCCCAGATGATGATAGGTAAGATCTGTGACTACACGGCCTTTGGGTGTTCTGTTCAGAAATCCGTTCTTGATCAGATAGGGTTCGTAGACATCCTCTATCGTACCGGCATCTTCACCGATGGCAGCTGCCAGGGTATCCAGACCCACGGGACCTCCGTCGAATTTCTCAATGATCGTGACCAGAATATTGCGGTCGATATGGTCCAGTCCCATCTTATCGACATCCATCAGATCCAATGCCGTTCTGGCTACCTCCTCGGTAATGATACCGTCGTATTTGACCTGTGCAAAGTCACGGACACGTTTTAAGATCCGGTTCGCCAGTCTCGGTGTACCGCGGCTTCTTCTGGCCATTTCCTTTGCTCCGGCCGGTTCGATCTCCACGTCCAGGATCCGGGCGGAATGCATGATGATCTGCTGTAATTCCTCTATGGTATAAAATTCCAGATGATGGATCATGCCGAAACGATCCCGCAGAGGTGCAGTCAGAAGTCCGGCACGGGTGGTCGCTCCCACCAGAGTGAATTTCGGCAGCTCCAGACGCACAGATCTGGCACTGGAACCCTTTCCGATCATAATATCGATGCAGTAATCCTCCATGGCCGGGTACAGTACCTCTTCCACCTGACGGTTCAGCCGATGGATTTCATCCACGAATAACAGATCTCCCTCCTCCAGATTGTTCAGGATCGCCGCCATTTCACCGGGCTTTTCAATCGCAGGGCCACTGGTCACCTTCATATGCACACCCATTTCGTTGGCTATGATTCCTGCCAGCGTGGTCTTGCCCAGTCCGGGAGGTCCATAGAACAACACATGGTCCAGTGCATCTCCGCGTTGCTTTGCTGCGGTAATATACACCTTCAGGTTCTCTTTGATCTTGGACTGGCCGATATAGTCGTCCAGTGTCTGGGGCCGCAGAGAGCCTTCCAGTTTGATATCTTCTTCTGTGATATTTGTCTCTATCATTCTTCTAGGCATAATTTATCCGGTTCCTTAAAACAATTTTTTCAGGGCAGCTTTCAGAATCGCGCCGGAATCCATGGTCTCCACATCCTCAAGGGCATTGACAGCCTTGAGGCTCTCTGCCTGTCCGTATCCCAGTGCCACCAGTGCTTCCACGGCTTCCTTTTTCTTCTCACTGTCAATGTGCAGGCTGCCGGCAGTCAGGATTCCCTGGGCTCCGCCTGCGGCGATCTCTCTGGAGATCAGTGTATCATCAATGGAGATCTTATCTTTTAATTCCAGAATCAGGCGCTGCGCCGTCCGGGCTCCCACTCCCGGGGCCCTGGAGATTGCCTTGGCATCCCCGGACATAATGGCAAACCGCAGAGCATCTGCATCCATGACCGATAATATTGCCAGCGCTCCCTTTGGACCGATTCCGCTGACTGTAATGCACAGCTTGAACATTTCCAGATCACTTCGGGAGAGAAAACCATATAGTAAAAAGGCATCTTCCTTCACATAGGTATAAGTGTAAAGCCGAACTTCTTCTCCGATTCCCGGCAGCCTGGAGGCTGTATCCGCAGAAATCCTTACATTGATGCCAAATCCGTTGACATCGATCACAGCGTTATCTACCGTGGTATCTTCCAAAAAGCCATTCACATATGCAAACATGTATACTAAGTCCTCGTCTTTCCTGTCCTGCAAATAGTAACCTGTAAAAATCGGCTACGATATGTTTATCATACCATAGCCGAACATATGTTTCAAGCAACTTTTCTGTTTTCTGATTTCCATCAGCTCTGAATCTGTTTCAACTGATAAAATTCTCCCTGCAGAGCCATAAGTTCTTCATAAGTGCCGTACTCTGCGCAGCGACCGTCTGCAATGACCGCGATCCTGTCGGCATCCCGGATGGTGGACAGTCTGTGGGCCACGATAAAGGTGGTACGCCCTTCTGTCAGATTGTTCAGCGCCTGCTGGATCAGCTTTTCTGAAATACTGTCCAGAGCCGAGGTGGCTTCATCCAGTACGATCACCTTCGGATCCCGGATCAGTGCTCTGGCAATGGAGATACGCTGTCTCTGACCGCCAGACAGTTTGCCGCCGTGCTCTCCCACCATGGTATCCAGACCCTTAGGCAGTGATGCGATCAGATCCGACAGATTGGCAGCTTTGATCACTTTCTGCAGTTCTTCCTCCGACACATTTTCGCAACCGTAAGTGATATTGTCACGGATCGTTCCGGAGAACAGGATCGAGGTCTGGGGAACTACCGCCAGGTGCTTTCGGTAGGTGCGTAGATCGATCTTACTGATATCCTTGCCATCGATCAGGACTTTTCCGCTTTCCGCCTGATTAAAACCGATGACCAGATTCAGGATCGTAGACTTTCCGGCGCCGGATTCTCCCACCAGTGCAATAGTCTCTCCCGATTTCACATGAAGATTCAGATGGTTCAATACATTATGCTCGTTATTTTTATAATGGAAACATACGTCCTCAAAATCAAAAGTACCGGTCACCTGTTCCAGTTTTTCCTTGCCCTCATTATCTTCGATATCTTCAGATAACAATACTTCACCGATGGAATTGACGGATTCAATACCCTTGGCAATGGTAGGCAGCAGGGTGACGATGGAGGACACCTGATTGACTACCGTGGCAAAATAACTCTGGTACAATGTGATATCGCCTGCCTGAATTTTGCCGCCAATGGCCAGATATCCGGTAAATGCCAGACAGATCACCTGGAAGATCTGGAATACTGCCCAGCCCACCGAGCCAAACAATGCCTGGATCAGATCCAGTTTGTAGCCTTTTTCCGCCACAGCAAAAAGCTGGCCGCTCATTTTTGCCACTTCTTCGTCCTCCAGGGCATGTGCTCTGGTCACAGGCACAAGTTCCACCATTTCCATGACTCTGGCGGAAGTCTCTTCCATTTCCTTACGGAATTCAGTATTCCGTTTTTTCATGATATTCCGGAAAGTGACCATGGTGATGGCTGCTACCGGTGTGGTCAAAAGGAAAAAGATAAATACGATCCGGCTCTTGCTGATGGTGACCACCAGCGCCACACCAATATTCAGCGCAATGTTCAGAATGCTTAAAAATAACTGTGTGGAAAGCCCCTCTACCGCTTCCACGTCACGCATGATCTTGGACTGCAATCGCCCGGACTGAGTCTCCACATGATAGGAAATGGATAACTGCTGAAGCTTTCGGATCAATGCTTTCCTCAGTCCCGTCTCCGCATAGCGGGTGGCCAGACTCTTGTAGGAAGTATACAGATAGTTCATCGGAATGTTCAGCAGGATCAGCCCTGCTTCCAGAATACTGTAAAAAATAATGTTCCGAAAAGTATCCGGGTTGTGGGATGTCACATCATTGATGATATTGGCCGTAATGATCGGCAGTACCCAGACGCAGGCATGCTTTGCAAAAAAGCAGATGACTGCCAGAACAAATTTATGATAATTTCCCTTGTACAGATGCACTAACGTCCGCAGAGGATGCCCCTGATTGTTCCGGTAACATTCGATAAACCAGCTTTCGGTATCCATTTTCTGCCTGGGAGAGGTTTTTGCTTCAAAATCTTTCATACCGCTTTTCATGCCTTTCCGTGATCTGCGCATTTATGTCTTTTCCTGTCCACAGATCTGTTTCATGTTTCAATGCCACGTTTCTATTTTTCGGGCTTACTTATTCATTTTATCGCAATTAATATGTATTTTCCAGTTTGTTTTTGCGGTTTTCCTTTGAAAACAACTGATTTTTTGTCAAAACAAGGCTGTGTCAGAACTTTTACATTCTTACACAGCCCTTTTGTCATAGCATTGGATTTTTTACAGTTGATTAGTTGTTGATCAGCTTATCACTCTCGTTGTTCCAGCTGTAAAGCTTACGGATCTCTTCGCCGACCTTCTCGGAAGGATGCTCAGCAGCAAGCTTTCTCATAGCCTTGAAGTGAACCTGCTTGCCTGCGGGAGACATATCTAACAGGAACTCCTTAGCGAAAGTACCATCCTGAATATCGGACAGGATCTTCTTCATGGTCTTCTTGGTCTCCTCGGTGATCAGCTTGGGGCCGGTGATGTAGTCACCATACTCAGCGGTGTTGGAGATAGAATATCTCATGCCTGCGAAACCACTCTGGTAGATCAGATCTACGATCAGCTTCATCTCATGGATACACTCGAAGTATGCATTTCTTGGATCGTAACCAGCCTCAACCAGTGTCTCGAAACCAGCCTGCATCAGAGCACATACACCACCACACAGAACAGCCTGCTCACCAAACAGATCGGTCTCAGTCTCGGTTCTGAAAGTGGTCTCCAGAACACCTGCTCTTGCGCCGCCGATACCCAGTGCATAAGCCAGTGCCAGATCCTGAGCCTTACCGGTTGCATCCTGCTCTACAGCGATCAGACAGGGAACACCCTTACCAGCCTGATACTCACTTCTTACGGTATGTCCGGGTCCCTTGGGAGCGATCATGGTAACATCAACGTTCTTGGGAGGTACGATACATCCGAAATGAATGTTGAAACCATGAGCGAACATCAGCATATTGCCCTCTTCCAGGTTGGGCTCGATGTCGTTCTTGTACAGATCAGCCTGCTTCTCATCATTGATCAGGATCATGATGATGTCAGCACGCTTTGCAGCTTCTGCAGCGGTAAATACTTCAAATCCCTGTGCCTCAGCCTTTGCCCAGGACTTGGAGCCCTCGTACAGACCGATGATAACATGACATCCGGAATCCTTCAGGTTCAGTGCATGTGCATGACCCTGGCTGCCGTAGCCGATAATTGCGATAGTCTTACCCTCTAATAAAGAGAGATTACAATCTTCCTGATAAAAAATCTTAGCCATTTTCTTCTCCTCCGTTATGAGACATAAAATTTATAACTGATAGGGATCTTCCCTAGAGCTAACATAAAGTGTGAGGTCTTACGCCTGTCAGTCCTCAATCTTCAATATAGGTAACGTTCTCGATACCTCTTCCCAGACCTGTGATACCGGTTCTGGCAAGCTCCAGTACTTCGTACTCTTCCGTAAAACGCTGGATCAGCGCATTGACCTTGCTGTGATTACCGGTAAATTCAACAATCAGATTCTCCGCACCTACATCAATGATCTTCGCACGGAAATTGTTGGCAAGGAATTCTACCCCCTGGCGAATCTCCAGACGCTTTTCGGGATCTACTTTCACCTTGACCAGTACCAGTTCGCGGTACACGCTGTCATCCGGGTCCAGTTCCTTAATATCCCGGACATCCACAAGCTTTCCCACCTGCTTCTCGATCTGTTCCAGAATATCGTCATCTCCCGATGTCACAATGGTGATTCTGGTAAAACGGGGATCGGCGGTCACACCTGCCGTAATACTTTCGATGTTATAACCGCGACGGGAAAACAATCCGGCAATACGGCTCAACACACCTGAAGTGTTGTCAACCAACAGCTGAAATACTTTTTTCTGCATGAATATCTACCATACCTTTCGTATTTCTACAGCCGTCCTCCCTGACGGAGCAGCAACTGTATTCTTAATATAGCAAGATGACTACAGAATGTCAATTAGTGAATTTAACATTATGATTGATGTATTTTAATCATCATTTTCCGTGCATTTTGATAATGCCAAGGTTCCTGTTCGAGCTACTTCCACAATACTGATGGTCTGAAGCATCTTGATCAGAGTGTCGATTTTCTCCGGAGCATCGCAAATCTGCAGCATCATAAAGTGTTTTGACATATCTACGATCTCTGTTTTCATAATGTCACAGATTTCTATAATATCCCTACGATTATTCTTGTTATATTTAACTTTTAATAACATTAATTCCCGGGTATAGCACTGTTCCTGGGACAAAGTCTTCACTTTGATGACATCCAGTTTCTTATTCAGCTGCTTTTCAATCTGCTCTAGGGTACGCTCATCACCGGAGCTTACAATGGTCATACAGGAAACTGCATGGTCATCGGTCTCTCCCACGGCAAGGCTGTCAATATTAAAACATCTTCTGGAGAACAGACCGGCTACCTTGCACAGAACACCGGAACGGTTCTCTACCAATACGGAATATATTCTCTTCATTTTAAGTACAGCTCCCTTCCGTTATTTTACCAGATCCATCGGATCGATCAGACATTCTAACAGCATGGTATTGTCTTCCGCCAGAAAAGCGTCCAGAATCTCATCCACGTGTTCCATGTTGTTCAATCGCAGATACGGAATATCATAGGCCGCAGATAATTTCTCCAGATCCGGGCTTCCGGACAGATCCACGACAGAATAATGATCTTTGTAGGTATAGTGCTGGTATTCCCTTACCATACCCAGATAATTGTTCTTTAGCACGATGATCTTTACCGGGATATTGTGCTGTCTGATCGTAGCCAGCTCCATCATGGACATCTGAAAGGAACCGTCACCGCATACCGCAATAACCTGCTTATCCATGGCCGCTGTCTTGGCTCCCATGGCTGCCGGAATAGAATAACCCATGGTTCCCATACCGCCGGAGGTCAGGAATTTGCCTTTTTTCACAATGTGATAGCCACAGGACCAGATCTGATTCTGTCCCACGTCCGCCACATAGACGCCGTCCTCCTGCATCTTCTCGGAAAGTCTTGTGATAAATGCTGCAGGATCCACATAATCGGGATTGGGGGTTCTCTTCTTCTCCATGGTAGAACGATATTCATTCAATGTAGTGAGCCATTCCTCGTAGTTACAGTCAAATTCTTCTTTCTGAAAATCCTGGAAGATGTGTTTTGCATCACCTACCAGTGGAATGGAAGGACCCGCATTTTTGCCGATCTCCGCAGGATCCACGTCAATGTGCACCAGCACTTTGTTTCTTGTGATGAGATCCGGCTGACTGACCGCGCGATCTGCCACTCTGGCTCCCACCATGATCAGCAGATCCGATTCGTTCATGGCACGGTTGGCATAAGTCTTACCGTTATTGCCCACCATTCCATAATAAAGCGGATGTTCGGTAGGCATAACACCGATACCCATCATGGTGGACACCACGGGAATACCGTGTTCTTCCGCAAAGCTGCGCAGCTCCTCCTCGGCCTCACTGAGCAGGACTCCTCCTCCGGCACAGATAATGGGACGTTTCGCCCGCTCCAGCTCTTTGATAACCTTCTTGATCTGCACGGCATGTCCTTTGACGGTAGGCTTGTAGGTACGTAGATTCACTTCTTCCGGATAATGGAAATTTTTGATCGTTGCATTCTGGATATCAATGGGAATATCGATCAATACCGGCCCTTTTCTACCGGTATTGGCAATATAAAATGCTTCCTTGAACACTCTGGGAATATCATTTACATTTTTCACCAGATAGCTGTATTTTACAAAAGATTCCACGGCGCCGGTAATATCCGCCTCCTGGAACACATCACTGCCCAGCAGTTCACTGTTGACCTGACCGGTAATGCAGATCATGGGGATACTGTCAGCAAATGCCGTGGCAATACCGGTGATCACATTGGTGGCACCGGGGCCGGAGGTCACCGCACATACACCGGGTCTTCCGGTCATACGGGCAACACCGCTGGCCGCATGGGCCGCGTTCTGTTCTGTACGGATCAACACCGTTTTGATGTCAGAATCCAGAATGCTGTTGAAAAAAGGACATATGGCAACACCGGGATATCCGAAAACAGTACTTACCCCCTCTGCTTCCAGACATTTAATAATCGCATCTGCTCCAATCATTTTGCTTTGCTCCTTTATCTATACTCCATTATTTCTGTTGTTTCAGACTCTTTTACATCAGGCTTTTGGCCAGTTTCACGGCATCCGCCGCATCCTTGGAATAGCCGTCGGCACCGATCTCATCCGCATATTCCTGCGTAATGACAGCGCCGCCGATGATGATCTTGGCGGTGATGCCTTCTTCTTTTGCGGCTGCCACGATCTCCCGCATTCTCTGCATGGTGGTGGTCATCAGTGCTGACAGGGCAATAAATTCCGCATGATGTTCTTTCGCCGACTCCAGAATTTTCGCCTGCGGCACATCCTTGCCCAGATCGATCACATGGAATCCGTGGTTTTTTAACATCAGTGCCACCAGATTCTTGCCGATATCATGGATATCTCCTTCCACCGTGGCAATGACCACCACCGGCATTTCTTCTCCGGTACCTCCGGTCTGCAGCAACGGTTCCAGCACCTCGATGGAATTCTTCATGGCTTCCGCACTGGCAATCAGCTGCGGCAGAAAATACTTGCCCTGATCAAAGAATTCACCTACCTGATTAATGGCAGGAAGCAGTACCTGATTCAATAGCTCCGCAGGTTTCTCTCCGCTTTCCAATGCTTCCTTCGTGATCTTTACAATGCCGTTACGGTTGCCTTTCAGTACCGCCGTCTTCAGCTTGTCCTGCATTTCATTGATCTGCGGACCGTTATCAGCAGTCGTTTCTTTGGCGGCATTGCCGGCAGTGCCTGTCTTGGCGGTTGTTCCCTGATTTTCCAGCAGGGCCAGTTTTTTTGCCAGTTCCGCTTCTTTCTCTTCTCTGCGCTCCCTGACGCCACCGGCGTACTCGATATAGCGAAGAGCGGCTTCTTCTTTGTTCAACAGCAGATCCGCAGCCAAAGCACAGCTCATCAGAAGTTCCTGGGAAGGATTGGCAATAGCCATGGTCAGTCCCGCCTGAATTGCCAGCGTCAGGAATGCGGTATTAACAAAACTTCTCTCCGGCATGGCGAAGGAAATGTTGGACAGACCGCAGATCGTGGCAAAACCGTTCTCTTTGCAATAGCGGATGGTCTCCAACGTTTCCAGTGCAGCTTTCGGATTGGCACCTACCGTTGCCACCAGACCGTCCACCACGATATCTTCTTTGCACATTCCCAGAGAAAGTGCCCGGTCATAAATCTTGTGAATAATCTCTTTCTTCTCTTCTATATCCTTGGGCAGTCCCGCATCCGATAAAGGAAGCAGGATAAACATAGCACCGTATTTGGCTACAATGGGAAGTAGTTTTTCAAATTTTTCCGTCTCCAGAGATACAGAATTGACCAGAGCACGTCCGGGATAATTACGCAGTGCAGCTTCTAAGACTTCCACGTAGCTGGAATCCAGGGAAAGAGGCAGGTTCGTGACACCGCTGACTTCCTCCAGAGCCAGAAGCATGCTGGCTTTCTCGTCGATACCGCTCATGCCCATATTGATATCCAGTACCTTGGCACCGCAGGCTTCCTGTTCTTCGGCAAACTGTATCACCTTTTCAAAGCTGCCCTCACGAAGCTGTGCCTGAAGTGCTTTCTTGCCGGTAGGATTGATACGTTCTCCCACAACAAAAAAGCCGTCATCCAGACCAAAGCTGTGGGTAATACGTTCGGAGGTCAGATACCGAATTCCATCCGGTCTTCGGGATGTTGCAACCTTCGCATCTGTACCAAATCGTTCATGGATCTGTCTTATGAATTCCGGAGTGGTACCACAACAGCCGCCAAGAATCGTAGCTCCGGCATTGACCAGCACTTCCATCTCTTCTGCAAACTCTTCTGCTTCCATGTTGTAGCAGGTAGTTCCGTTTTCATCCAGAAAAGGAAGTCCGGCATTGGGTTTTGCAATTACAGGAATTCTGGTATGGGATACCATCTCCGAAATAATGCTCTCCATCTGAGCCGGACCTGTGGAACAGTTGGCACCGATAGCACTGGCCCCCAGGCTTTCCAACACAATGGCCGCCGTTTTCGCATCCGTACCGAACAAAGTTCTTCCATCCGCTTCAAAGGTCAGTGTAGCGATTACCGGCAAATCACAGACTTCTTTCGCCGCGATCAGTGCCGCTCTGGTCTCCGCCAGGCTCATCATAGTCTCCACCACCAGAAGATCCGCCCCGGCATCCACCAGACAAAGAATCTGCTCTTTATAAATATCGATCAGTGTTTCCAGATCCATTTTTCCCATGGGCTTTAACTGTTCACCAGTCATTGTGAGATCACCGGCCACATAAACCGGATGTCCCGGAGTACTCTCTGCCGCTTTCTTCGAAATAGCCACCAGATCACGAATCATGGAAGTCATATTTTTTTCCAGATGATATTCTGCCAGTTTGACGCGATTGGCGGTAAAGGTAGGGGCATACAGGATATTGGTTCCCGCCTGCACGTAATCCTTCTGTAATTGCAGCATGACATCCTGATGCTCCAGGATCCACTGCTCCGGGCAGACGCCGGAAGGCATTCCTGCCTTCACCAGATTGGATCCTGTAGCGCCGTCCAGATATAAAATATGGTCTTTACTTAACGTAATAAATTCTTCTCTTGTCATAGTTCTCTTTTCCTGTATCTTGATTCTTTTAATCATACCACAATGTCCTTTTATTCGTAAAGGGGACGTTTTAACATTATAAGGTTGCGTAAAACTGCAGAATATGATAAATTTTTAGATGGATCAAATGATTTGGAGGATATAATTTTGAAGAAAAAAATACTTGCCCTTACGGCCGGACTGCTGACCGCACTTACGCTTACCGCCTGCGGAAAGGATCCTGCGCTGACACAGTTTAAGGAGGAAATAGATTCTTTTTGTACCAAGATCTCCGATATAGATACCGAGATCAACAACGTAGACGCGACATCCGAAAATGCCACCGATGAACTTCTCGGTTATCTGGATCAGCTGGACAGCGCTTTTCAGGATTTTGCAGCGTTGGATTTTCCTACTGAATTTGATTATCTGGAATCTCTTGCCGATGAAGCAAGCGAATATATGACCACTGCGGTAGAGAGTTACCACGATGCCTATGATAACGGTGGTTACAATCAGCTGACCGCAGACTATGCAAAGGAAAATTATGCCAGAGCTTACAAGCGGATCCAGATCATCATCACTTTCCTGCACGGTGAACAGCCCGAAGATGTAAATCTGACCACTGCAGAGGAAACAGCGGCTGCTTCTGCTGCAGAATAGTTACAATTTTTTAATAATCACAGAAACGTGCGCTGCCAGGCGCACCCATAAAAAGAATCCCCGATGTAATGAACACCGGGGATTCTTTTTATGACTTATTGTCATTTTTATTATTTTAAAATCTTGATCTGGCCGATCAGAGGAACTTCCTTCTCCTGCTCCTGGCAAGCATAAATCAGACCCATGATCCAGCATACAAACAGAAAGATGCTTAAGATAGTGCCAACAATACCACCTACATAAGGAATGTAGTTGATTACTGCTGCAACGATCTGGCCGATCAGAATAACCAGAGCCTGATTCAGATGGAACTTAGCACCCTCTTTGTCACCTGCGCAAAAAGCAACGATCCAGCCGATCCAGGTAATGTAAGCAATGATACCCGTAGTTTTTTTATTCATGTTTTCTCCCTCTGCACTTTTGTGCGATAAAATATTCTGTATATGTAAAAAATGCAAATACAGTCATAATGTAATGTGAAACTTCAGAAGCAAAATATTCTTCAGAATAAAGTTCCCTATCATGATCCCTACCGCCGCATACAGATGCCATTCATGAAAGCGCCAGCCTTTGATCCTGCCAATATGTAATCTGGCAAGGGTCTGACTTAGCATAAAACCTCCAAAGATAACAACAGTATACGTAACCAGTGGATGATACCAGGTGGCCAGTAGCGGATGTCCAGTAAGCAGTGCACTTACCGCTCTCGTTCCACCACAGCCGGGACAATAAATCCCAAACAGCCGATAGACCATACAGGTATATCCGTCAAGTCCCGGAACAATCACATGAAGGTACAGAAATATTCCGATGCTTCCAATCAGCAGGAAAATCCATCCGATCAGATACAGATGATCTTCCAGACTGCCGTTCTTATTAGTACATGCTTTCAATACCACTACCCACCAACGCTACAGAAAATACAACTGCAAGAATAGTGATCAGAATGCCTAATACAATACCGATGATGGAACAGATCAGACCTGCCTTTGCCAGTCCGGTCTTGCCCTGCTTGTTAGCAAATACAGCACAGATAATACCACCGACTCCAAACAGTGCGCCAACCCATCCGGTACAGCATCCAAGTAAGATAGAAAGAATACCCAGTACCAGGCTGACAATAGCCAGTACATTGGTCTCCTTATTTTCAGTCTGTACAGGTGCTGTAGCAGCTGCCTGAGACTGTACATTGGAGGTATAGTCCTGATAATTGTTCACAGGCTGCTCTGTAACAGGAGTCTCCTGTACAGGTTCTGCTGTGGAGCTTACTTCCGTTGCAGTAGTATCTACTGTAACATTGTTTTCATTTTCAAAATTCTGTCCGTCCATTTTCTCCTCTTTCTGGCCTGGAAAAGGCCTGATATTAATCTGCCAGGGGATTACCCTTGCCGTCTGTGTCGATCTTGCCGGTCAGGATCATGATACCTTCTACCAGTCCCCAGATACCTACACCCATAACAATGAATACGCCGACTACCACACAGCATAAAAGGATTCCCACGATGGAAAGTACCAATTGGGTAACTGCCTTACCGGTATAGCCCAGATAGAAATTATGTACGCCAAACGTACCAAGGAAAATTGCCAACAGACCGGCTACCAGTTTGGATTTTGCATCTGGTGCCGGTGCCTGCTTATTGGCTACGCCACAGTTTAAACATACTGCTGCATCCGGAGCTAAAGGCTTACCGCAGTTATGGCAGTAATTATTCCCCTGTCCCTTGGCCACACCGCACTTTACGCACATCACAGCTTCGTCTGTCATATAAGGCTCGCCGCAATTCTTACAAAAGTACATTTATTCTTCCTCCCTCTTTTTTGTTCTTGACTCATTTCTCAGTCATTACTGTACATTATACAGGATGTTTGTATATTTTACCAGTGCTATTTTCACATTATAGGCTCTCATAACGTGCAATTTCTACCGGAAAACAAAGTTATTTCCGCCTTTTGTCACAAAATATGAATAATTTCCGATACAATTCGTAATATCCAAAAACTGCCATGACAGAGAATACCGGAATGGTATTATATAGATATCTGGCTCTTGCCTCGAATAACATAACAAATAAAAACATACCGATAAATGTAACGATCATCACAGTAGAAAGACACAGCCGGTCAGACAGGTTCTCTTCTGTCCGGTATTGGGGTCTGCGGATTGTTGACACCGCCGTCCACAAAAGCATACTGGCTTCCATTATAACTCCCAACAGTACAAAAAGCCATAATCCCTGGCTGATCGTCGTAAACCAGATATAATTGCTGCCGTCCTGCCAGTAAAAAGCCCTCAGAGGTTCTTTCCAGGAGCTGTCTATGTTCAACGGATATTCCCACGCCTGAAAATACCCTTCCTGATACCAGCTGAAAGTCCCGTCGTTAAAATTCATGACCTGCTTACGCAGCCAGAACCGGATTGTACCCCCAATACCACGATCACCGATTCTTTTGCGGATTCCTTCCATCTCATATTGTATCCGGTTATTTTTATCCGTACCAGCAAAAGATCGTACGATCTCAAGTCCCTCTCCGGAACAGGCCCCGGTAGTATCCTCATTGAGGCCGTTATACATATAATTACGCCAGCCGATCTCCATATCCGCATTATAATCATACTGTACGGAACAGTAGATTCCCTGCTTACAGAAAGCCCCAAGTCCGAAAGCCGCTATCAGAAGCAAGATTTTTAAGCCGGTCTTCTGCAGCCGCTTACGCATTGGCACCTCTTCCCAGGCAGACCATACCAGATCCACCAGTACTACCGCAATCAATGTGACATAGCAGGTGGCTTTCATGATTCCGCCAAGGCAGCCCAGAAACATTATCAAAAACCATAAAAGGTATTTCCGTTTTCTCCCATTCTTCCGGAACAATGAATACAGTAGAAGAATCAGGACCGGCATGGCAATGGTGCTTCCGTCCGTATAGGGAATGATCTTCCAGGGAGAGATTCCCAGAAAGATGCTCTGAAAGACCAGGGCAATCACGGAAATTCCAAGGTTCCTGCTGACCTGAAGGACCAGAAGTACCGAACAGAATACCGCCAGTGACAGCATGACGCACTGGAACTGGATCCAGATAAACTCCGGATTGTAGGGATACCCCTTAAGTCCTGAGGCAAAAGAATACAACTGATACAAAAGCCATGTAACGGGAATATTATTACTGTAGATCGTATAGTAATCGTCATACCCCAGTGTCTGGCCCTCATAAAGCCAGCGGGCGGAATTGGCCACCATGCCGCAGTCCCAGCCACCGTAAAATGCAATGCATTTGGATATTTTTATATTCACAAGACAGAACAGAATACAGACTGCCAGTGTGATACCGGTAAACCAGACTGCTATGCGTCCGGTGTAAGGAATCTTTCGCAGAAAATAGTACGCGGCCCCCAGTACCGCCACTCCGATCACCGCGCACAGGGATAGTACTTTATTTCCCTCCACAGTAATGATCTTATGCATTTCGTTGTAGTTCATATTGGTCCCGTAGAATACTATATAATAGAAAACAGGAAGAAACAGTACAAGCAAAAGCACTGACAGTGTTGCTGTACTGATACATTTTTTCTTCATTGTCAGAAATTCCTTTCATTCTTGTTCTCAAAATACTATTGGTAATATTTTAGCATTTCTCTGAACTATTTACAATGTAACTACAGAAAATCGATCCCGTAAATCCTCTCTACCGGAATTTCTGTTCCCTGTATCTGAAGGCTTTTTGTATTTTCATCGATTTTGCGGACACAGCCTTCTACGGCAGTATAACTGCCGCCGTCCTTTTTCTCATCCGGCACAAAATAAATAATTTTCACCGGCACTGTGTCCAGCGGATGCTGTTGCAAATAAGAAATCTGGCGGTCAATCTCCTGCTTCCCATCCTCGTCCAGTTCGATAAAACGTTCCGTCAGCCGGGCTGTTTCTCTCAGAGCGTCATCATATCCCGTCAATGCTGCAAACGGCGAAAACTGTGCAGCACGGTCCTGTAAAGCCATTCGGGGACGGGCGGCTGACACCGGGTGAGGCAGATGGAGCATGTCCTTATATTTTTCATTCATCTTTTTACTCTTTTCCTGTTATCGGATTTTGCGGTCCGATAAATATTATGCCTTATGTCCGCCGATCTGACGGTTCCTGTCTATGGTTGTGGCTCCCTCCTGCAGATCGGCAGCCTTCAGAATCGCATTCTTTCCATACTTTGATTTTACGCTGAGCATTGCTTCCTGCAAGTGTTTTTCTTTTTCCAGCCGTTCCATTTCCAGCTGCTTTGTTTCCCGGGAAGTTTCCTTCTGCCCTGTTTGCAAAAAGCCTCCGGAGAACAGATCCAGCTGTTCGTAGACCGGCTCTTCCTTTACGCTGTCCGCATCCTTTAGATGATTGGCCACCAGAGTGATTCTTCGGATCAGCAGCATGGGATCTACAATCCGTTCATATAATCCCATTGTTGTCTCTGTAATTCTGCTGACTGACGCAGTCATTGCATCAAGGTTTCCAGTGCCATGGGCATGCTTCGGCACGCTCCTGCCATAACGGTCTACCGTGATTTCACCATGATAATGATCTGCGATCTCCGGGATCTTCAGGTTGTCAATATCATAGCCAACAGTCAGCACGATCTGATCTGTGACCAGCTTTTTCTCCACCAGATCCATTGCCAGCTGTTCTGCCATTTCCCGGACTACGATCTTGGTCTGTATAAAATCCGTGGCGCAATGCAGTACCTGCCCGGAGCTGATACAATTAGTCTCCGGCCGGTAGGCTTTGATCAGGTCCATGGTCACCGGCTCATACCCCCAGGCATGATCGATCAAAAGCTCCGCATTGATGCCGAACATCCGGTACAGCAAATCTTCGTTATAGTAATCTCCCGGTCCTCCGATAGAGCATCTGGCTACATCACCCATGGTAAACATTCCGGCTGCTTCCAGCTTCTTGCGGTATCCGGCGCCGACTCTCCAGAAATCCGTCAGCGGCCTGTGATCCCACAAAAGTTCCCGATAGCTGATCTCATCCAATTCAGCGATCCGGACACCGTTTTCATCCGCCTCCATATGTTTGGCTACGATGTCCATGGCAATCTTGCACAGGTACAGATTGGTTCCGATTCCGGCTGTGGCGGTCAGCCCTTTTTTCTCAAGAATCTCTGTTGCAATTCTGGATGCCAGTTCTCTCGCTGTCATACCATAGGTCTTCAGGTATTGTGTCACATCCAGAAACACTTCATCAATAGAATAGACATGAATATCTTCCGGTGCGATATATTTCAAATAAATATTATAGATCTGGGTACTATATTCCAGATATCTCGCCATCCGGGGCGTGGCGGTCACAAAACCAACTTCCAGTTCCGGATGCTTCTGCAATTCATCCGCAAAGGTGCTTTTTCCCAAAAATCTGCCGCCAGGGGACCGCACTTTCCGCAGGGCATTTACTTCTCTTACTTTGGAGATCACTTCAAACAGTCTTGCCCGTCCCGGGATTCCATAGGATTTCAGAGAGGGAGATACCGCCAGGCAGATGGTCTTCTGCGTCCGAGAAGCATCCGCCACCACCAGATTCGTATTCAAAGGATCCAGCCCTCTGTCAACGCACTCCACGGAGGCATAAAAAGACTTCAGATCCATAGCAATATAAATATGGGATTGTGATTCCATTGCTGCCTCCTTTCAAACACTTTCTATAAATGATTATAGCAGAATGCATGTTCGATTACAAAGTAATTTTGTGGAAAAAAAGACTCCCAAACAATGTCGGGAGCCTTGAAATCCTTGATTTATCTGATTTTATGTTTTAGAACTTGCCAGCCTTAGCAGCTTCCTCAATGGATACTGCAACAGCTACGGTAGCACCTACCATAGGGTTGTTACCCATACCGATCAGACCCATCATCTCAACGTGTGCAG
>ERZ1026878.615-NODE-615-length-26713-cov-38.334834_pt1 | contig 26713 bp, 25 predicted proteins | sample MGYA00380169_ERZ1026878 | MGnify/ENA primary metagenome ERZ1026878 (study PRJEB33269, sample SAMEA4719805) | human gut metagenome | biome: human-associated habitat; feature: organic feature; material: feces | place: Cameroon | collected 2013-10 ...
GCGTGAACAGACCACTCACCTCGGCACCGACTTGCTGGAGAATGAGGAAGATTAATTTTTCTTATTAGTATCGTCGTTTTCTATTTTTAAAAAAAAGTTTCATTATATATATATGTATCGCATCCTCGTAAGCTCATGTTTGGCTTACGAGGATTTTTTATATAATAGGTGTATAGCCATAATTTATGTACATCCTGCAAACGATTGCAATAATTGGAAACGATTGCAATAATTGGAAACGATTGCAGGAACGTTTGCAGAGTATAATTTATTTTTTTTATTGCAACAATAGGAAAATGCGATTATCTTTGCAACAGAAACCAAACAACATCTCTAACAATCTTAAAGTAAAAATGACAATGGAAAAGAAACAATTAGTGATAGGTATCGGTGAAGCTCTCTTCGACATGCTTCCTGAAGGTAAAAAACTCGGTGGCGCTCCTGCCAATTTTGCTTACCACGTTTCGCAGTTTGGACTCGAGAGTTATGCTGTCAGTGCGATGGGCGATGATGAACTGGGAAAGGAATTAGAGAAGGAACTCAACGATCACCATCTCAACTATCAGATAGAAAAAGTAGCCTACCCTACAGGCACCGTTCAGGTTTCGCTCGATGCCAACGGCATTCCTTGTTACGACATCAAGGAGGGAGCAGCCTGGGACAATATCCCTTACACTCCAGCCCTGGAAAAATTGGCAAAGAATTGCACCGCAGCCTGCTTCGGCTCGTTAGCTCAGCGCAACGAAGTTTCCCGCAACACCATCTACCGCTTCCTCGACCACATGCCTGAAGGAGAAGGGATTCTCAAGATTTTCGACATCAATCTCCGTCAGGGATTCTATACCAAGGAGATTATCACCGAAAGCATCAAGCGATGCAACATCCTCAAGATCAACGATGAGGAACTGATTACCGTAAGCCGCATCTTCGGCTATCCGGGCATCGACCTGGAGAACAAATGCTGGCTCCTCTTGGGCAAGTATAATCTGAAGATGCTCATCCTTACCTGCGGTGTAAACGGCAGCTACGTGTTCACTCCTGGTGAGGTTTCGTTTATCGAGACACCGAAAGTGGAAGTGGCTGATACGGTGGGCGCTGGCGATTCCTTCACAGGCGCTTTCGTGGCAAGCATCCTGAAGGGCAAGAGTGTAAAAGAGGCACATGAATTGGCAGTAAAGGTTTCGGCATACGTCTGTACACAGAACGGCGCCATGCCTGTATTACCAAAGGAATTTTGTAGATAAACCATGAATAGAATTGTAGTTATTGTTTTAATGATGGCAGCTTGTCTGGGGAATGCCCAGGCGCAGCTCCATCTGAAAGCCAACGTCCAGAACAACCATCTGTGGCGTGGCATGGAAGTTTCCGATGGCATCGTTCTCCTTACAGACCTAAGTTATACGATGGTCAACGACCACGTTACCGTGGGACTTTGGGGCGGCTGCAACTCGGAAGGCTCCTACAAGGAGTTTAATCATTATCTGAATCTGAAAGCTGGCGGTTGGGGATTAGCCCTATGGGACACCTACAACTTCTCCCCTGGTGCTACATATAATAACAAGGAATACTGGAACTACTCTGCTCATACCACTGGCCGATTCCTCGATGCTACATTAAGCTACCGATTCCAGGAAGAGAAGTTTCCGTTGCTCCTGAGCTGGTCAACAGTAGTCTTCGGACGTGACCGCAACAGCGACAATACAAAACAGAAATATTCCACTTTCGCCTATGCGGAATATCCTATCTACCAGAAAGATGGATGGAAGGTTGATGCGGGAGTTGGTGGAGCCTTCGCATTGAACAGAGCTGGCGAGGATGCCCACTTCTTCGGAACCACAGCAGGTATCGTTCACGTATCGCTGCAGGCATCCCACGACCTCAAACTCGGCAACTACACCATCCCTGTCTATGTCAAGGGCATGTGGAATCCCCAGAGCAACCAGAGCTATTTCCAGATTGGAGCAGAAATCATCCGCTTCTAAATCTTCAGTGCTACAAAAAATATCATAACAATCATCTAAACACAAATTTATTATGAACATCAAAGATTTTACAACAGGCGTGCAGCACATTGGCATTCCTACCAACGACATCAACAAGACCATTGAGTTTTATCATGCTCTGGGCTTCGAAACTGCCCTCCGCACCGTAAACGGCAATGAGGAAGTAGTCTTCCTCCAGCTCCACAATCTCATCATCGAAACCTACCAGAACCACCAGGCTAAGATGGAATATGGAGCCATCGACCACATCGCCATAGATGTAAAGAACATTGAAGAACTCTTCAATGTTGTAAAGGAAGCAGGAACCTTCAAGATGTTGGATCAGCAAGTCAACGGTCTTCCTTTCTGGGAACATGGCGTAAAGTTCTTCACCATTGAAGGACCCAATAAGGAGAAAATAGAATTCTGCGAAAAACTATAAACCATAGCTAAGAAAAAGGCGGAACCTCGCCATGAGGAAATCATGGCGAGGTTTTCGGGATATAGCCAAGGATATAACTTCTAACGACCGAAGGAAGTGATAACTTCTACAACTTCCCTATTTGCGAAACTTCTGTAAAGCGAAGTTAAGTAAATAAGGTATGTACATTTCCATTTCTGTATATTTTTATATACACTACAAATTATATTCTTACAAGTATCAGAGCCACATTTAATATGCCACATAGTAGGTAACTATCATCATGGCTATGGCCTTGGCTATCGTAAGATAAAACTCTATAATGGCTGAGTCATCCCAATAAGCTATTACAACAAAGCCAAAGCAATATATGATATAGGTTTTAAAAGCAAATATCATCATTTGGCAAAACCTATTCTTTTCAGATCTCTTAAATCTTTGAAACAGAAAAGCCACAACAGGTGGTATAATCAATGCATAGCCTATAAATTCTGTAATGTCATAAGCCCACAAACTTGTATTAGCCATGTGGTAATTAAAAGGATATATACAGACGATTCTGCTACCTGCTTCAGCCGTTTGCCTACTTGCGATAATCAACAAACTTAGGTTAAGGAATAACCATATACTCCAAACCCTCCCCACTAATTTTCTATTGAAAATCATATTGTTTTGTATTTTTTCGAGTTTCATATCATTTATTATCATTCAATTAATCCTTTTATAGTAACCATGAAAACTTACCCAATTAATGTTAGGCAAGAAATCCTTTTTCTAACATATTCCGTAATGATAATTGAAATTAAAGATGAAAAGAAAATTATTATCAAATTTTCATGATTAAAATCAAATAAAGCATATGCAATAGTTGTAATAACAATTGCCACGAAAAGAATTGAAACAATATAAACGATTTTTTCATGTTGATGACTTTATTTTTAAAACGATGGTGCAAAGATATAAAAATCAGCGAACCTGCCATCCTTATATTAACTCAACTTTCCCCATTTGTGAAAATAGAGTTATTGCTTGTGGTCTTTCTGAGAAGAATATTCATAATAGAAGTCGAGTAATTGAAACGCCAAAATAATGGTCCATAGCAGCAAACTATCATAAAAAGAATAGTATATGACAAATCCTATCAATGAAATCATCACATTATAAATACTGTCTTCACGAGCATGCTCAAATGCCTTCATCACACTATCGGAAATCCAGCACCAGACAAAGCAAACCAAAGGTATTGCTAAGGCTATGACTCCCACGCTTATAGCCAGCCATTCATGTTTGATTGCAGGAAAAATTGCAAAAATCATAAATGCGAATTTAAGTAAATAAGGTATGTACTTTTTCATTTCTGTATATTTTTATTACACTACAAATTATTTTTCTATCAAGTATCAAAACAACATTTAGTTGCCCATAATTCCTATATCTGAAATCTCTCTTATCTTGATGCTGCTATGTAAGAACAGCAAAACATCAAATGACATGGCAAATTTAGACAAAATTTACGAAAGATACAAACAAAAAACTGTTTTTATTGATAGTTTTGTTTAATTTCCAAGTTCCAATTGATTCTTTACCAGCTGAAAATATGCACCTCTTTTTAGCGTTAGAGTATCGTGGGTTCCCGTTTCCACGACCTTACCATGATCTATTACAACTATTTGGTCAGCATTCTTTACCGTGCTAAGACGATGAGCAACAATAACCACAGTCTTTCCTTTATAAAAACGATCAAGGTTTTCTACAATCTTCCGCTCATTATTGGCATCAAGCGAATTGGTTGCCTCATCAAAAAGAATATATTCTGGGTTCTTATATACAGCCCTTGCTATCAGTATGCGTTGTTTTTGACCTTGGCTTAGTCCAATACCATCTCTACCAATCTTTGTGTCGAATTTCAAAGGAAGCCCCATAACATAATCAAAGATACAGGAAATCTTAGCAGCTTCCAACAATCGTACTTGGTCTATTTCAGCATCATCCACGGCTATATTTCTGGCAATACTTTCAGAAAATATCACACCGTCTTGCATCACTACACCACATTGACGACGCCACCATTGTTTGTTTACATCGTTGATGTTGGTACTACCTATACATATCCGTCCTTCAATGACTGAATAATATCCAAGGATTAGTTTGATAAGCGTTGTCTTTCCGCTTCCAGAAGCCCCGACTATGGCAGTTACTTTTCCTTGTGGTATCTGTATATCAACATGATCTATAGTCTTTGTCAAGACATGTGGATTATACTTAAATATCACATTCTGTATATTGATGCCTTTACTCTTTTGTTCAATTGAGGTGAGCTGTCCTGCTTTTCCGTTTTCATCTTCCATACTATGTATTTCATTGATACGTTCCAGGCTTATTTTTACATCTTGTATGGAATAAAAGAAATCCATCAGCTGTTCCACGGGTGAGCAGAGTTGTCCTATTATATATTGCACGGCCAACATCATGCCCAGCGTCATATTCCCTTCTATAACAGCAGCAGCGGACATCACCGTGATGGCTATATTCTTGAGTTCGTTAATAAAAATACCCCCAGCTTCTTCTTGTTGTTGCAGTCGAAGTGATTTTTGTTGTATTTTGAATAAATCTTTCTGTATATGCTCCCATTCCTGACGTTTTCGTTGCTCACAATCTTGCAATTTTATTTCCTGCATCGACGTTATAAATTCGTAAGTACGATTGTTGTTAATAGCCTGTTGCTCAAACAATTCGTAATCTATCACTTTTCGACGTTTAAGAAACAAAGCAATCCATACTCCGTAAAGCATACTACCAATCAAAAAGACCAAAAAGACGAGTTTGTCATATATTACAAGTACAACACTAAACACAATAAGCGTGAGCAACGAAAACACTATATTAAGTACATTTTGTGTCAAAAAGTTGTTTACCCTACCATGATCATTCATGCGTTGCATCAAATCTCCCATAAGTTTCGTATCAAAGAACGACATTGGCAACTTGAGCAACTTGATAAAGAAATCGCTGATGAGCGATATATTGATTTTCATGCTGATACGCAGCAATATCCACCTACGCAAGAAGTCGATGACCGTACGGCTTATTGTAAGCACGAGTTGCCCAAACAGGATAAGCAAAATAATATTGAGGTCTTGATGTTTGATACCCTTGTCAACAATAGCTTGAGTAAGGAAAGGCAACACCAATTGTATGATGCTTCCCAAAGCTAATCCGACGGCTATCATCCCGAAATATTTATAATAACGCCTTACATATCCATAGAGAAATCTAAAAGAATGTATTTCCTTTTCGCCAACTCCTGATGCATTTTTTGTATCATAGAAGTGAGGTGTAGGTTCCAGCATCATGGCCACGCCTTTCGAATTAGTGCTTAGCCAGTGCTCTTGCATCTCTTTGTTGGTATGGGTTGTCAATCCTTTTCCTGGGTCGGCAATGTAATACTTTCTACCTTTCTTTATTTTGTATAGTACTACAAAATGTTTTTGGTTCCAATGTAAAATCGCAGGCAGCGATATTTTGTCAAGTTCATCCATGCTTGCCTTGACACAGAGTGTCTTGAGCCCCAGTTTGTTGGCTGCATCATTTATGCCTAACAAGGACACACCCTCGTTAGTAGCAAAGCACAACTTCGACAGGAAGTCGAGAGAAAACTTCTTGCCGAAATGCTTGCATATCATCTGCAGACAGGCTATGCCGCATTGCATGCTGTCGTGCTGAAAAGTAATAGGAAATGCCATTTTACATATCAGGATTTCTGTCGTCAATCCTAAGCTTAGAATTTTTATAAAGAGTCCATGAGACAAGCAACCATGGTCTCAGGCTTTCGCTCTTAAATCGTATTTTATTTTTCATCGAATACCCTGTCATTTCCGTTATGTTGGTCTGGCTCCTGGTGCCCCAATAATATGGCATGGCTATGGATGCGTATAGCTGTTTGGTTATTTGCCAAGCCAGCTGCACATGGGCATTGGTAGGGTTATGATACTCGGTGTGGCTGATAGCCGTGTAGCTTTTGTTTTTCCAGTCGAAGGTGGAATAGAGGAAGAAGTTGCCAAAATCCCAACGTATGTATCCATTGAGGTCGACATAGCCCTTGGTCGATTGATCGTTGTACTTATCCCAGTTGTAGCTGGCAGAAAAAGATGCTTTAAACGAATTGGAACGATAGGCTATGTAGGTACATAGGCTAGTGCCCTTATAGGTGCCGTTGTTTCGGTATGACTCTATCTGAATGTTGTCTTCTGTTCTTACATACGATTCTATCATTTTGTTATATCGGTTATGACTGCCATATAGACGTATGGTGAAATCACCCAACGACTTATCATACTTCAAGTCGATATTATGCATCATGATAGGCACTAGATATGGGTTTCCCTCTATCCTGTACCAAGGGTTTGTGGAAGTGTTGTAAGTAGTCAGCTGATTACTCTCCGGGAGGCTGTTGGTGAGATAATAGCTTGCTCGTAACACTTGCTGATGAGGCAATTGCCATGACAGACTGGCCGAAGCCTTGGGGCGCCAATGCGTAGTTTTGTCAGCATCGGTAGATATACCCAACAATTGTACACCCACCGAAGCCATATAGTACAGCTTGCCTATTCCGTTGGCATAAGATGTATAGGCAAAACTATTCAGTCGTTTAGTACGAAGTTTTTCTGTAGGTGTGGCTACATAGTTGTAGTCCTTATCCATGGTATACTCCATGCTGGCGCCCGAAGTTATGTTTCCATATTTTTTTTCACCACTGTCATAGTCTAGAGATACCTCATATTGGTCTCTCCTTGAGTTATAGTCCACTATGGTGGGTAAGATGTTGTCTGTTATCTTTTCCACGTTCTCCTGATTGGCATAAGAGAAGCCATAATTATATTTTGCATATGATGACAATATACTGTTGTCCTTGAAGGTATGCTCGTAATAGATAGAACCTAGCATGCCACCATTGGAGGTTATCTCCGATTGGTCGTTCTGAAACAAATTGCTAGTATTTTCGGTGGTATACTGACCATCAAAGTGAGCTTTGTTTCTGATGTCGGTATTGAGTCCTCTGAATATGGCTGAAAAGTAATCAGACGAGTTTGGTGTCCACTTCAGCAACAAATAGCCTTCCTGTTCATCAGACCTATTCTTACTCTCACCGTTTCTGTCTTTTATAACTCCCTCATTGCTTTCATTGATTTCGTAGTTTGTCTTGTCATGGCGCTGATAGGTAAGGCCGACATATCCAGAGATGGCGAACTTTTTCTTTCCTATCTCAAATCTTCCAGCTCCAAAGCCATACCTAGATGGAATGTCATGGCGAGTGCGAAGTTCGGTGAATGAATACCAAGGCGTGTCCTTGCGTAGTCGGATGTTGAGAATCTTGGTCACTCCCATTTGCAGATAACGAGCACTAACCACTTCCGACAGCTCCACCGACTCTATGCGTGAGGGGTCGATAGGTGCAATGCCCGAATTAAACAATTTGCCATCAACAAGAATAAGTGGACTGTCGCCATCGGCCGTCTGTACGGTCTGACCAGAAATATCTACTCTCAGCAAGGGTATTTCCGACAAGGCCTTAAAGGGATTGCCACATTCCTTAGCGTTCTGCGAAAGAGTATATACTGTACCTGTAGCTGTGGTTTGGGGTATTTTCTTGGCAGTCACAGAAACCTCGTTAAGTTGGATGGCTTGTTCGGTCATTACCAGAGCAACCTTGCTTTCTTGTTTAACCTCCCTCGAAATACTTACAGGAGTGTATCCCACACAGGATGCCTGTATGCTGTAAATGCCAGCCGAAGGCACAGTAGCTGTAAAAACACCTTTTGTGGTAATACCAAAGTCCACTATTGAGTCACCGTACTGTACACTTACTTCAGCACGTTCTATGGCTTGTTGTTTGCTATCCTTTACAAATATCTGTAGATGAATTTGGGCAAATCCACTGATATACGTCAGCAGAAGACCAAGAGTTAACAATGAAACACGTTTACAAAGATTATTTTCCATATACTCTCTCTTTTATCATGTTAATATTAAATTGCATGAGAACAAACTCTGCCATATTAAAGTTTGTGTTTTCTAGGAAACATGGAATATCAGCAGATTCTTCCATTTTCTTTTGGCATGGACCTCCACATGTTGGTAACATCTTGCATCCTTTGCATTTTTTCTGGACTTTATAATTGTCTAGGTAAGCTATCTTTTCCTTATTCCAAACAATGTTTCCGTCCTCCAAATGCCCTAGAGCATGTTCGTTATCAAACTTAGGTATTGTAGTGCATTTAAAAACATTTCCATCATAATTGATGACCGCTTCATTTTTTCTGTCACACAGGCAAACACCACCTTGCCCATAATAGTCTACGACAAAATTAGCTTTGAATAATTTTTCCATTGTAGATAGAACCAATGCTTGAGAAATGTTATCTACATCCACTTGCCATACTTTCTTTAGTATAATTTTGGTTCTTTTCCTATCTAATGGCTGCAATTCTTCTAAGATTGAATCAAAGTCTTTAAGGGTGTCTTGATCAAAATTGATTCTTATTGCAATATACGACTGCTTGATATGGTCTAAAATGTTACGTATGTTTCTTACAGTGGCAGAAAAAGCATCGAACGAAGAAGACTTGGGATGTTTTATCTTATTATGTTGCTCCCGATTTCCGTCAAGGGTAATTTGAAAAAAGCATCTATAGCCTTTCAGAAAGTTAATTGCTGTCTGGGTGCAAAGTGTCCCATTTGTGGTAAAGTCTAAAATAAAATTTATATTATTGCCCTTACAAAAGTCATCGGCTTTAGTCACTATTTGCTTTATTACATGAAATCTAAGAAAGGGCTCTCCACCAAAAAAAGATAACTTGAGGGTTGAAAAAGGTTGTTTTTTATAGTGTGACTCTATGTTTTTAGCAACAGCTTCTATTGTTTCTTCACTCATCACACTTTTAGGTATTTTATTTTCATAGCAATACCAACATGACAGATTACAATCTAATGTTGGATTAATAATGAGTTGGTACATACTTGTATCTTCAAAATCCCTTTTACGCTGGGCCTGTATCTCTAAAAATTCATCAGCATCCTCAGATACAAGAAATTTTCCTTTTTCCAATCGTTCGTATACTTGTGGATACCTTTGTTCAATTTGTTCCAAATTATCTGCATCATACAATTTGAACACATCTTCAGACAGCAAAATATGTGTTTCATTGCGTAAGTTAGAGCAAAGATATATCTCGGGAGCTACCTTTTGGCTCAGTTGATAGAAAGATTTCCTTTTATTCATAGATGCTTAAATTAACAATAATCTGGAAATACAGTTATTTGTAGAATATAACTATAATTTCCAGATTATATTGTGAGATTTTTTAAAAATTAAAAATGTCTTACTATATGGCAAAGTGATTGATTATTGATGCTGCCACAATTTTTTTTGTTATTAATGACATCACAATTGGCGCCATTATTGATAACATCACAAGTACCACCATTGTTTATGACATCACAATTGGCACCATGATTAATTTGTTTATAGAAATCAACGTCGCCACTGTTTTCTCCTCCAAATAACATTGACATACCATCTTTAGAAACTTGTTCTAAAAGACCATTAGGGATATTAACCAATCCCATTGCAATTTTTTCTTCTTGTTTCATTGTTATTATTGTTTTAGTTTGTAATTATGGCAGATTATTCTGCCTTTCTCTTATATTTCTACTTCGCCTTGATAACAGACGTTGCCATTCGTAACTGTCAGTTCATACTCACCACTTATTCCTTGTGGAATGGATAACGTTGTACCTGAAAAGATATAGGTGTAGCTATCTTCTCCATTTGATAGAGTAAGCGTATAACCTACTAATTGTTCCGGTACAGTAATGACATTAGCTGTAATGTCAATGCACAGAGGGCGGGCTGGAGCCTTGCTGTTTGATGGAATGCTTTGATGATGATGATTAAAGCTACGTGCCAAATAGTATGGCTCAGCTTTACTTTGATGAGGGCATATAAATATTGCCCCACCGATTAGCAATAAATAAATTACTTTTTTCATGTTGATGATTGATTTAAAATTGTGGTGGCAAAGATACTCTTATTCTCTGAGAAATGAATGGTAAATAGATAACAAAAAGTTCACAAGAATTCACAAACTTTTTTAAGTATCTGTAAATTAACTAATTATAAATAATTCACAAAACTCAACAAGAAGGTATTTTCCATTTAATTTAAAGCTAAAATCAGTCTTTCCAATAGAAAAATAATCATATATGTTTGTCATTTCCCTTTAATTGTATTATCTTTGCAATCAAATTTCTTAGAAAAATAGAAAAATGAAAAAACTACCCTTATTAATCGTTACAATTCTATTTCTAAACATATTTGTTGCTTGTCAGGGAGATAAGCAATATGACAGCTTGTTGCAGCAAGCTGACAGCATCATGAATATAGACGATGATTCGGCAAAAGTTGCTATCAAACTATTGGATAAGGCCAAGCCACAGCTTGACAACTTTTCTAAAGCTCAACGTATGCGCTATGAATTGCTCTATCATAAGGCGATGAACAAAGCGGATATACCTTTTACTTCAGATAGTATCATGAAAAATGTGATAAATTATTACAATAATCATGGCTCTGCTAATGAGCGTATGCTTGCTTACTATATGTTGGGGTGTGTTTATAGGGATTTACATGAAGCTCCATTAGCATTGGATTATTATAATAAGGCTACGGAATTAGCTGATACTGCTAGTCAAAATTGTGACTACGCTACCCTATATAGGGTGTATGGACAGATGGGAGTCTTATTTGAGAAACAGCACTTATTTAGCCAAGAACTTTTTGCATATAATAAAGCTACAAAATATGCCTATATGGCAAAAGATACTTTAAACGCTTTGCTATGTTATATGAATTCTTATATAGATTTAGATTCAAATGATACTGTAATATCTTGTAACCTTCATGCTGCCAATTTATTTAGTAAATATGGTTATGATTATTATGCTAAGCTTGCTTTTGGTTCAAATTATCCATATTATATCAAGATAAATGACTATTTAAAAGCAAAAGAGGCTTTTGATGTATACAAGAAGACAAATTTTTCAGGTAACTCTAATTATGAAGATTCAAATGCATATTTACTATATAATCAAGGTCTGTTTTATTTGTTTGATAATCAGTTAGATTCTGCTTATATAAGCTTTCAAGAAAGTTTAATTTTAGCTAAATCTTTTAGTAATAAATGTGATGCCACTAAAGGATTAGCAAAATATTACTATAAAATTAATAATTTTGCTTTAGCTGCAAAATATGCTTTATTAAGTTCTGAATATAATGATTCTGATTTAATCGAAACACGAAACACTCAGTTGCAACAAATGCAGGCTATGTATGACTATAGCAGAAATCAAAAACTGGCTAAAGAAGCTGAATATAAGGCAAAGCAAAGACTAAATACAATATACCTTATTATTATAAGCAGTTGCTTGATTTTATTATCGGCTGTTTATATCTACAGAAAAAACATCAGGAAGAGAAACCATAAGCTATTGGTGGCTCAACGCCTATACAAAGCCAGCATTCTGAAATTGCAAACTACAAAGACAGAACTGGCTCATCTGAAAAACTTGAACGAAACAAAAATAGCGGCTCTCATCAAAGAAAAAGAGGCTATCATAGAAAATCTCCAAAAAGAAATTAATCAATACGAAAGCATTCATTCCGGACGTAATCTTGTCGAGATAAACAAACAGCTGATGGATACATTTGTGTATAAGAAACTGGCTTATATAGAATGTCATCCGCAAGAGAAAATCACTGACGAAACCTGGGACAACTTAGAAGAAACCCTTGAGGGAATGATTCCATCTTTGGCAAATATCAAATTGAAACTAAGCAAAAAGGAATATCGTATTTGCCTGCTGATAAGACTGCACTTCTCCCCCTCTGCCATCAGTTGCTTCATGCAATGCAACTTGCCCGACATTTCCATGTCGCGTAAACGTATGCTGTCGAAACTGTGTGAAAAGGACGGAAAACCCAAAGAGCTGGATGAATATATCCAACATTTGATGTAACTCAACTTTCGCAAGATATACCTTGACAAAAACAAGAATACTCCCGACGTTCGAACAGACTTACGTTTTTGAAGTGTGATGAAGGGTGGAAGTGTACCCTTCACCCTCTGAACCCCCGATAAACACAGGGGATTCCGAGGGATAGATGAAGGGTGAAGGGTTTTTGAAGAGGTTTTCCGACTTTTTCTAATTCTTTATTTCAATATCTTCCTTTACGTTATTGCGTATCTTGGTGAGGAAAGCTTTCATGCGACCGGCATCCTTATGGTCGATGATATCGATCAGCTCAGCAAGCTCCTCACGAATCTGGCTCAACTGTCCTGAAGTATAGGGATTGAAGAGGACTTCCTGCAACAGATAGTCGTCCTCATTGAGTACGCCCTTGGCAATGTTCATGTGACGCTTGAAGGTAGTACCCGGAGCGTCCTGATGCTTCATCACAGCCGCAAAAACGAAAGTGCTGGCAAAAGGAATACTCAGCGAGTAAGCAACAGTTTGGTCGTGCTCGTCGAAGGTGTACTCGTGCATATTGAGCCCCAACTGCTGGTACAGATCCTTGAAGAATATCTTGCCCATATAGTCGCCTTCCTTGATGATGACGGCATTCTCCTCTGACAACTGATTCAGATTGGCAAAGGTAGGACCAAACATCGGGTGCGTGCTGACAAAACGGAAACCACTCTTCGTATAAAACTCGTGCAGTCCTGTCTTCACACTGGCAATATCGCTGATGATACAGTCCTTGGGCAACCAGGGCAACACCTCCTCAAAGGCAGGCAAGGTGTACTTCACCGTCACGGCATTGATGACGAGCTCGGGTTTGAACTCGGCTATCTCCTCCAACTTGGTGAAGCGCAGACAGTTGTAGGTAAAGCGCAACCGCTTGGCATCCTTCTCGTATACGGCCACCTCGTGGTCGAAGCTGAGCAGGTCGATGAAGAAACTTCCCATCTTGCCTGCTCCCATTATCAATATTTTCATATCTCTTTATAAGTGAAGAACGAAACGTATGAATTACTTCTGGTTCAGGATTTCCAACTGCTGGCGAACACTCTCCTCGTGGATGTGCTCGAATATCTGGGCAGCAAACTCTGGACTCATGCCACAGAGTGAAGCCTGAGCAGCACGCTTGTCGAGAATCTCGTTGTAGCGGTTGGTCTGCAGAACTGTCATATTGTGCTCCTTCTTGTATGTACCAATCTCACGGCACACACGCATGCGCTTTGCCAAAAGCTCCATCAACTGATTGTCCAGTTCGTCAATCTGTCCACGCAACTGATGCAGTCCCTCTGTAGAGTAGTGCTCATCGCGAACGACAAGCAGACTGAGAATGTAGTCGAGCACATCGGGAGTAACCTGCTGCTTGGCATCGCTCCATGCATCGTCAGGACTGCAGTGGCTCTCGACGATAAGACCATCAAAACCGAGATCCATAGCCTGCTGACACAATGGTGCTATCAAGTCGCGACGTCCACCGATGTGGCTTGGGTCGCAGACGATAGGCAACTGAGGAATGCGGCGATGCAGTTCGATAGGAATCTGCCACATAGGCAGGTTGCGATAGATCTTCTTGTCGAAGCTTGAGAAACCACGATGGATGGCTCCCAAGCGCTTGATACCAGCCTGATTGATACGCTGCAAGGCTCCTATCCAAAGCTCCAGGTCGGGATTGACAGGGTTCTTGACCAACACAGGCACATCGACACCTTTCAGACTGTCGGCCAATGCCTGCATGGCGAATGGGTTGGCAGAAGTGCGGGCACCTATCCACAGCACATCGATGCCATACTTAAGAGCCAGCTCCACATGCTCGGGTGTTGCCACCTCGGTAGCTGTCAGCATGCCGGTCTCCTCCTTTACCTGCTTCATCCAGGGAAGAGCAGTCTCGCCATTTCCCTCGAAGCCTCCTGGCTTGGTACGTGGCTTCCACACACCTGCACGGAACATGTGGCATCCCTTTTCTGCCAACTGCTTGGCGGTTGTCATAACTTGTTCCTCGGTTTCGGCAGAACATGGTCCTGCTATTACGATGGGACGTTCCTGATCACAGGGAAGACGTAAAGGTTCTAATTCTAATTCCATATCTTAATCTTTTATATTTTTTTATGTGAATGTTTTCTGCTTACTTTAAGGTGAAGACTCTATGCGAAGAGCTTCTTGATGCGCTGCAAGGCTTCCTTCATCTTGTCGTCCTTGGCACACAGGCTGATGCGCACATAACGCTTGCCGTTGCTTCCGAAGATAAAGCCTGGGGTAATGAACACCCGTGCCTCGTGGAGCACTTTCTCGGTCAGGTCTTCCACATCGGCATAGCTCTCAGGTATCTTACCCCAAAGGAACATGCCCACCTGCTTAGGATCGTAGGTACAGCCCATCACGTCCATGATCTGTTCGGCAATGTCGCGACGGCGGCGATAGTTGTCGATATTGTTTTCGTGGTGCCATTCATCGCTGTTACCTATCATGGCCTCGGCAGCAGCTAATTGTATGCCTCGGAACGAGCCATTGTCGATATTGCTCTTCACCTTGAGAATCCACGAGATGAAAGTCTTGTTGCTCGAAATCATCGCCACACGCCATCCGGGCATATTATGACTCTTGCTCAGCGAATTGAATTCGATACAGCAGTCTTTTGCTCCCGGCACCTGCATGATGCTCATGGGGTGCTCATTGAGGATGAGTGAATAAGGATTGTCGTTCACCACAACGATATTGTGCTTCTTGGCAAACTCTACCAGTCGCTCGTAAGTCTCCATGCGGGCATTGCCTCCTGTAGGCATATTGGGATAGTTGGTCCACATCAGCTTGACATGACTCAGGTCCATCTTCTCCAAGGCTTCGAAGTCGGGCTGCCATCCATTGTCTTCTCTGAGATCATAATAAGTTATCTTGGTACCCAAAATCTTATTGATGGCAGTATAGGTGGGATAGCCAGGATTAGGAATCAGCACCTCGTCGCCAGGATTGCAGAAAGCCAGGGTAACGTGCAGGATGCCTTCCTTGCTACCTATCAGCGGCTGTATCTCTGTAGCCCAGTCGAGGTCTACATCGTACCATCTCTTATAGAATTCTGCCATTGCCTTTCGCAGTTCAGGAATGCCCACTGTGGGCTGATATCCATGTGTGTCGGACTTCTGAGCCACTTCGCAGAGCTTGTCGATGGTCTGCTTTGACGGTGGCATATCTGGACTTCCGATGGCAAGGCTGATGATGTCCTTTCCCTCGGCATTCAACTGAGCTACTTCTTTCAGTTTGCGACTGAAGTAGTATTCCTGTATCTCGGTTACTCTATTGGCTGGCTGTATCATTGTATCTAATGTTTTAATTTTTAATATTCAATGTTTTGTTTTGAATGTAAAGTATAATCGGCAGCAAGGCTCTTTTTACCCTTTTACCTTTTTACTTTTTTACTTTTATACCTTTTTTCAACTCCTACTCTCTTTCCTCGTACTCGCCGAGAACCTTGATTTTCTTCACCAGTGGTGTGATGGCATCAATACTCTGGCGGTATCGGGTAAGGTTGTCGAAGGTGAGGTCTACATAGAAGAGATATTCCCACTCATGTCCGATGACGGGCAGCGACTGAATCTTGGTCAGGTTCACATCGTAGAAGCTCAGGATGGTAAGCACCTTGGAGAGCGATCCCTTGTCGTGGGAAAGGCTGAAGACGATGCTTGCCTTGTTGGCCTTCTCAATGGGTCGAAGGAGAGCTGCCTTCTGCGGATTGCTCACCACGAGGAAGCGCGTGTAGTTGTGCGGATTGTCGTGGATGCCTTCTTGCAGCACCTTCATGCCATACATCTCGGCTGCATAAGTTGAGCAGATGGCAGCCCATCCCCTTACCTGATGCTTGGCAATAAAGGCAGCCGAACCTGCGGTATCTTCAGCCTCTACAGCTTTCAGGTCGGGATGATTGGCGAGGAATCTGCCACACTGCATCAATGCCACAGGATGGGAATGAACCTCCTGAAGTGTACTCCAGTCATCATCGGGCAAACAGCAGATGCTGTGCTCTATATGAAGTCGGTGCTCGCCTACTACTGTCGTTCCACTTTGGCGCAGAAGCTCATAGTTGTGGAGCAGACTGCCCGCTATGGTATTCTCGATGGCTACGATGCCGATGACTGTAGGATCGCGCTTGATGTTTTCGAACACCTCTTCGAAGGTGGCGCAACAAATCAGTTCCACCTGTTCATCACCGAAATATTGATGGGCAGCTATGTCATGAAACGACCCCAACTCGCCTTGTATTGCTATTCTCTTCATCTATATTGTTTGTATCTGTTATGAAAAACGGTCCTCACTCTCCAAGGAGCGGGACCGTTTCGATAGATTTCTTAATCTTAATATCCTAAGTTGAAATTATACGCAACTTCCCGCTTTACAATTGCTTGCAAAGTAAAAATAAAAGCTATAAAAGTATGCGTTAAACTTCTTCATTGTTCTTTCTTTTATTTATTGTCTACTACAATGGGGGATTCCCCCAATTGTGTTATACGATTGCAAAAGTAGCATTTTTATTTGTATCCACCAAACAAATTGACAGATTTTTTATACAAAACCTTGCAATTTATTGTTTTCGTGCATAAAGATGCTTATATCTTTCAAGATTTTCTGCTCTATGGAAATTCTACAGGAAACCATCATCTGCCAACGAAGCCGCTTTCATCTGACATCGAAGCCGCCTTCATCTGCCAACGAAGCCTATTGCGTTTGCCAACGAAGCCTATTGCGTTTTTCAGCCCTATATACCTTATTATATATATTGTCTATTTTTTGACTTCCGTAGCTTTGATGATAACAACATCCTGCAGAGGACGGTCATTATTGCTTTTGTCGGTCTCCACATTCTGGATTTTCTCTACCACATCCAGTCCTTCAAGCACTTCGCCAAAGACTGTGTAGCCACCATCAAGATGGGGCACGCCGCCATATTTCACATATCCTGCCTGCACCTGCTCATTGGGAATGGCGTACACCTTGTCCTCGCCTTTCATCTTCTGCACCAGATATTCCATCTGCCGTGCTGAGAAATTGCGTCCCCAGGTGATGTAGAAATCGCAAGGTGCCGAAGCTTTCTGTGGATTCACGTCATCGCCCTCACGGGCAGCACAGAGCTGTCCGCGCTTGTGATAATATTTGGGATAACGTATCTCGGCAGGCACAGTGTAGGCAGTATCGAAGCGCTCCACCTTGCCGGGCGTCACCTTTCGTGTGCCAGGATTGCCGCCCTGGATCATAAAGTTCTTGATGACTCTCTGAAAGATGCAACCATCATAATAGCCCATCCTCACCCACTTCAGGAAATTGTCTCGATGAAGAGGTGTATCGTTGTAAAGCGCCACGCGGATATTGCCCATGTTTGTTTCTATCAGCACCTCTGGACAGGTGGCATCCTGATGGAAAGCTGCCGTATCGGGTACGACATTATCGGTCTGCGCACAAGCCATCAGAGGCAGAAGCAGACTGCACATTATAAACAAAAAAGTTCTTCTCATATTCATACTTTTTATTATTACAAGACAAAGGTAATGCTTTTTTAACCAAAACATTCCTATTTATTGTTTTTTAATATAAACATCTGACTGCTTTCGTCTAAAAAGTTGTAAGTTTGTACGTGAATTACGAGAATATCAGGCTCACAAAAGCCTAAAAAGACGAATCATTATGAAAAGTAAAATAGCATATTTCATCATGCTCATCCTCTGCTGTGCTTCTGTTCATGCACAGCAAGTTCATCTCGGTCCGCTCCACAGTAGCGACAATCCACGTGAAGACTGGCTGTTGCCTGGCGACACCATCTTCCAGGCCGAACAGCCTCTCATATACAAGGGTAAGCCGGTAAAGAATACCCAATACTCCGTTGCCAAGAAAAGTTTGATGGCTTTGGCTCCATTCCAGGATACAGACAGCAAATCGATGTATGCTGGCGACAGGTCGGTGTATGCTGGCGACAGCAGTTTCTTCTACAATCCCGTCAGCATGATGCCCTTCAGTACGTATGGTTACGGACTGCACCGGGGACTGAACGTATCGCTCGACCTTTCTGCCTTTGCCACCTTTGGCAAGAACCTGCCACACAAGGGCGGTTTCTCGCAGAACATCAACGCCACCTATCTGGCTCCGCTCACCAAGGACGGCAAGTTGTGGATAGCAGGCGGTGGCTATTTCAACAACACCTTCTGGGGAAGCGACAGCTATCGTGATGTAGGCCTGTACGCCATTCTTGGCTATCGGTTCAACGAGCACTGGGAAGCCTACGTTTACGGCCAACTGAGCGTGAACAACAATTACAGCCGATACGGCAATCTCTATAGAGGTTATCCCTATTATGGATGGGGTTGGCCTGCAACAGGTGTCATGCCGTTGGGCTATGGCATGGGGGCAGCCGGTACCAATGTACTGGGAGCAGGAGTGAAATACAATGTCAACAAGAATTTCTCTATCGGACTGAACGTAGAAGGCATCTGGTACAACAACAAGACTCCAGTCTACTTCGACCAATACAATTATCCCGGCAGGACTGATTAACGTCGGATGCTTATCGCATCAAGTCAAATCGTGAACGTCTGTATTAAATGAGGAAGTTAAGGAGTTAAGACAGAAAAAGGGGCAACAGTTTCAGTTGTCCCTTTTTCTTTTTATGCATCAATTCTGTTGTTGCCTTATCCATAACAATGCCCTCCTAAGGACATGGAATGGCTGCAGCTGACCAGAAAAACATTATTCATTGACCAGTATCTGGACGATACGGTCGGCAGATCTTCCGTCCCATCTGTCGGGAATGCCCGCTTTCTTCCATTCGCCTCTCAGCAAGACCTTCGTCATCAGTACAAGACGGTCAGCATCCTCGCCCACCAGCACATTGGTACCGATCTTCACGGTCTCGATATGCTCGGTATAGCTGTTGAGCGTGATACAAGGCACACCGTTGAAGGTGGCTTCTTCTGCCACATTTCCTGAGTCGGTAACGATGCCCATGGCGTGAGCTGTGAGATAGCTGAAATCCAAATAGCCCTGAGCCTCTATCAGCATGATGCCTTCCAAGCCCATAGCCTCTACCTCCTGGCGAGCCTTGCCACGAAGCGGAGCCACTACAGGCACACCAGCCTCATGAGCAGAGGAAACCACGGCAGACACTAAGCTGCGCATCTCCTCGCTATTATTGATGATGGCCTTGCGGTTGAGCGTCAGCACGATGTACTGTCCCTCCTTCAGTTGCTTGTCGTCCATCAGTTGGGGACGCTTCATGCGCTGTTGCAGGAAACGGATATTATCGATGAGCACATTGCCCACCATATAAACCTTGGAAAGCTCGGCGCCCTCCTTGTTGGCGATGCTGTTGTTGGAAATACCCGCAGTAAAGAGGATATCAGACAGTCCGTCGATAACCAGTCGGTTGATTTCCTTGGGCATAGTGATGTCGAAACTACGGGTTCCTGCGGCAATATGTGCCAACAGAATGCCTTGTTTCTTGGTAACGATGGCTGCAGCCATGGTAGAGGCAAGGTCGTCGACCACAATAACCACATCCGTAGGATTCTGCTGCAGATAAAGCTCAAACTTAGACATGACCTGTCCTGTGAGTTCATTGAGGTTCTCGCAGTCCACACCTAAATAGACATCAGGACGACTTATCTCCAAGTCGTCAAAGAGTGAGCCCTCGAGTGTAGGATCGTCCTCACAGCCGGCATAAACCAAACTGTAGTTGATTGTCTTTCCACTCTTCTGGGCATTAACAATCGCTCTGATGACGGGCGCCACCTTGATAAAGTTGGGTCGGGCACCCGCCACGATACAGATATTCTTATTCATAGTTTAGTTTTGATTATCCCTTAAAAAGATCCTTGATGCCGCCGATGGAGCCCATCAGGTTGGAAGCCTCGTAAGGCAGATATACTACCTTGTTGTCCTTACCCTGAGCCACATCCTGCATCATGGCGATATATTTCTGCGCCAAGAGATAGTTGGCAGGATTGGTAGACTGTCCTACGGCATCGGTAATTTTCTGAATGGCGATGGCTTCAGCCTCAGCCTTGCGAATGCGTGCAGTAGCCTCACCCTCAGCCTTGAGGATGGCCTGTTGCTTCACAGCCTCGGCCTTGTTGACGATAGCAGCCTTCTCACCTTCAGAGAGCAGGCGCTGTTTTTCCTTCTCACCCTCAGAAGCCAAAATGGTGGCACGCTTGTTACGCTCTGCCTGCATCTGCTTCTCCATGGCTCTGAGCACACTCTCAGGAGGAGTAATATCCTGCAACTCCACACGATTTACCTTGATACCCCACTTGTTGGTAGCATCGTCCAATACCGCACGCAACTTGGTATTGATGGTATCGCGCGAGGTCAAAGTCTGGTCCAGTTCCATCTCGCCGATGATGTTACGCAGAGTTGTCTGTGTAAGTTTCTCGATGGCATTGGGCAGGTTGTTGATTTCGTACACACTCTTGAAGGGGTCTACTATCTGAAAGTACAACAGAGCATTGATCTGCATCTGGATATTATCCTTTGTGATCACGTTCTGTCGGTCGAAATCATACACCTGTTCACGCAGGTCGATAGTGTTGGTATACATATATCTACCATTGCGCATAGCCACAATTTCCTTGGCACGGTCAATAAATGGTATAATGATGTTGATACCTGGTCTGAGGGTTGCATAGTAACGTCCCAGACGCTCTATAATCTTTGTCTCACTCTGAGGAATGATAACAATCGTTTTCTTTACGAAGATAAGGGCCAGCACAACGATGGCAGCCAATACATAAATTCCAATCATAATCGTTATGTTTTAGGGTTATTAATTATCTTACGATTTCCTCCACCTTCAAGATGATGGACTCTCTGCCCACGATTTTCACCTTGGCACCTTCGGCAATATCCTCAAGTGCAGAAGGAGCCTCAGCCTTCCAGTCGTCACCATCGAGTTTCACGCGACCATAACCGCCCTTTACGATGCACTGGCTTACCTCGCCTACCTGTCCCAACAAGGCATCGGCATTACTCACTCTGTCATCGGCACCATGCTTGATAATATGCAGCAGGTGCGGACGAATAAGCCAGATACTCAGCACGGAACATACCGCCCATACCACAATCTGCAACCAGAAGGGCAAGCCCATCCATGCTGCTAAGATGCTGACAATGGCACCAATGGCAAAACACGTTACATAGAAATCGCCCGAAGACAACTCCATAATCAGGCACAGGAAGGTAATCACCGTCCAGAACAGCCAAAGGTTTTGTGAGATGTAATCAATCATATCTTTGAATTTTTAGTTAGTCATTCCTAATGCATTCATGCTAAGAGGTTGTCACGAAAGCACATTCTTTGGTCTGCCCGTGCTTTTGTCAGCTCATTCTCTCCCAAGCTTACCTTTTCTTTGTATTCTTGGCAGGATGATAATACTTGAGCGCTGTAGGCATTTCCTTTTGCAAAGCAGCTATTCGCTTGGCATCGGAAGGATGGTCGCTGAAGATGTCATTCTGGTTGGAACTGTTGCCCTGCGACATACGTTTCCAGAACGGAATGGCCTGCTGAGGATCGTAGCCTGCCATGGCAGCAAAGATAAGTCCCATATAGTCGGCCTCTGTCTCATTGTCGCGCGAATACTTCAAGTTGCGGAAAGAGAAATACTTTCCAGCCACGGCACTCGCCAAATCGCCTACACCGCTGCCTACAGCCTGATTGAGCACATTGCCCAGGATGTTGGTACCTACCTGTTGGTTTTGCTGCTTGGTAAGCTGCTCGGCACTATGCTTTGCCACAGCATGAGCAATTTCATGTCCCAAGACGATGGCAAGAGCCGTCTCATTCTGTGTATAGGGCAACAAGCCTTCATACACCACAATTTTTCCACCAGGCATACAGAAGGCGTTGGCACTCTTGTCCTGCACGAGGTTGAATTCCCATGCATAGTTTTTCACATCGTTGGCAAAGCCGTTCTGCTTCAGATAGGTTTCCACGGCTGTAGCCAGTTTGCGCCCTACCCTTTGCACCATGGCCGTATGTTGAGCATTGGCCGACTTCTTGGCAGTCGCCATATACTTGGTATATTCTTGGTTGGAGAGGCTGAGCACTTGCTCGTCTGACACCGAGATGCGATGTGTGCGGCCTGTAAGAGGCACGGTCTGTGTGGTTCCACATGATGTCATCATCATCACAACCACCATGGCTCCAAGAGCCATTCTTTTAATACTTTTCATAATCTCCCTTTTTTGAGTTATTTGTTCATACTGCAAAAATAGTATTTATTCGGCAAACAACCAAACAAATAATGTTATTTCTTAGCAAATTTTCTATATCTGCAGCAGATATTGCCCACGATAACAGATAAGTATAAAGGTAAAGCAGGCTCATCGATTTCTGGAACACGTGGTGCGTGCCATGCAGGGCAGCATAATAAATGCTGCTATTAAAATAAAACATTTTTTCATATTCTCAGATCCTGCTTTAACTTTCATTCCACCATATAATGCTGATTATACCTGCACAAATTGCGCCAATGAAAAATATAGAAGAAATAACATGCCAAACTGCATTATTCTTATGACTTTCAAATTTATGGAAATAGCCTATATATTCCTCATTTTTTTGACCCAAGAAGTGGGTAAACAGTAAAGAGAGACCACAAGTGATTATAAGAAATATAAGGAAATGGGAATTCTGAATAGGAAGTATTCTAAGTTTCTTGAAAACTGACAGAATAAGCATTTCATAAGGAACAAACATAAAAGCTAATGTTCCTTCTGCACGCACAATTCCTATTCCTATATTCATATCATAAAAAACAACTTCCAGCGTTTTATACACATTTCTTATATAGTGCTCTAACGTTGGATTCTTTTTCTGAATATAGCCAAACGGATTCCAAAAATATAACCTTTTGCATACACGATTGATAAAAGGTCCAAGTATTCGCATCGGGATGCGAATACTCCATCTTTCTGCACAATATAGAGAATATAATAGTCTTATTACAAATAGTTTCATATCTAATAAACGTAATCTTATAAATATTATTTGATATTTGCTTTTGTTTCTTTACTAATACCAGTAAATTGAGTAAATTGCCGCCGATCTGCAAGAAGTGCCCAAAAATCGTCCGGCTTTTGGGCACTCTGTGCACACCGCACGGGCAATAAATGCCCATCGCTTGGTCTGTTGATGCCCACCGCTTGGTCCCTGAGTGCCCGTCGCTTGGTCCCTGAGTGCCCACTTGACGGGTAAGACAGATCATGGCACCAACCCATTGTTCCTTTTCCGTCAGTGGCAATTCCCTTGAATACCTTATTGGCATATCTCCTGAGATTATGGCATACGGGTATCATCGTGGAATCAACGAATGTTATGCCAGTACATCTTCCGAATGCTCCCAGATTAAGGAAGAACATGAGCTGGAAGAACACGCGGCTTTCCAACTCCACAAAGCGGTTGTACGACACAGCTTTCGGAAAATACGACTTCATCGTACCCTTAATGAAGAACAGGTAGTAGTGCTTAAAATTGCGGAATGTACCAAAATGAAAATACAACAGAATGGTCATGATTTCACTGTCGGACAACGACGCTTGACAACGTCTACGCTTGGTTACGCTATTGTCTTCAAGTAGGTTTCCTGCATTTTCTGCATCAAAATGTTTGCAAGCTGATAGAAAAAGGAATGCTTCCTGATGCCAACATCTTCACCAGCCGATATGTGAAGGAAGAGGGTCTGAAGATTACTCAGGTCAATATCCAGTTCCTTGCCGATTACTATCTGATGGGCAGAAAGGACAAAGACCTTTCGCCTGAAGAATTGTGGTAAGATTGATTTCGTATATTCCAAAAGTTCACTACGCTAACGGCATTTTTTAAGGGGTTAGCGTAGTAGACTTTTGATATTTAAGAGAAGAAAGAGCAGAAAAACAACTGTTAACTGTTGAAACTGTTAACTTCAGTTGTTCTTCCGCTCCTTTTTTATTATGAATGTTGACAGACATTCTTTTGTTGTCTTCAAACAATATTTAAAGGGCAATCAGCTTCAGCAATTATTAAATATACATAATTTTCCATATAAATATGTAACGAAGTATAATCCCAATATTATTTTTTAGTAATTTCGCAGTTAGTAATTACAAAATCACTAATTATGAAATTCGTAGATAGAATCAAGGAACAAGCTGTTTTACAGACAACTTTAGAGTCTAACGCTTCAAGCTTCATTGTGATATACGGACGAAGGAGACTTGGAAAATCAACTCTCATCAGAAGAGTGTTGAAGGATGGAGACATTTACTTTGAAGCCAACCTCAGCGAGAAGACTACCCAACTAAGTCTGTTGGCACGCACCATAGGCACGGTATATCCGGGCTTCGACAGTCCTGTGTATTCTTCCTGGGAAGACATCATCATGGCTTTCAACTACCGCTGCAAGGAAAATGCAACACTTGTCTTGGACGAGTTCCCATATCTTGTTCAGAAAGATCCAGCCTTACCTTCTACTCTACAACGAATCCTCGATAGACGTATTGCCGGAGTAGATGAATTGCGCTGCAACATCATCATCTGCGGATCTTCACAGAGAATGATGCACGGACTCTTACAAGGTTCAGAACCTCTTTATGGCAGAGCCGACCATATTTTCATCCTGCGTCCTGTCAAGCTGCCTTGGTGGCAAGAAATCATCAACACCTCAGCCAAGGAACTTGTAGAAGAGTACTCTATATGGGGTGGAGTGCCCCAGTACTGGAGTCAACGAGAAAGATTCGGCTCTTTGGATGAAGCCATTAAAGAACTGATATTAGACGAAATGGGAAATCTCTATGACGAGCCTGCCCGTCTGTTTATGGATGAGGTATCAGATATCGCACCCTATTCATCTATCATGCTTGCAGTGGGCAGTGGAAAGCAGAAGTATTCCAGCATTTCTGATGCTCTTGGCAAGACTACGGCAGAGCTTGCCAAACCGATAAAAATTCTGACAGAAATGGCTTTCCTCAGAAAGGAAGTACCATTTGGCGAAAATCCGCAGAAGACAAAGAAGATTCTTTATCGGATAGATGACCCATTCATGGCTTTCTACTACAGATTCATCGAACCAAACAAGTCTATGATTGCCTTGGGACGTGGCAACATTGCAAAAAAATTCATCAATGACGGTTTCAACGGTCATGTTGCCGAGGTTTGGGAAAGACTGTGTCAGTTGGCTGTCAGCGGTAGCAACATAGAAGGTCACACATGGGGTGAAGCCTCACGCTGGTGGGGCAAGGTTCCTATCTTTGAAGAAGGAAAGAGAACCCCTGTCGGCAACGAGGAACTTGAATTTGATGTTGTTGCAGAAGACCTCTTTGACAAGAACACAATACTTGTAGGAGAATGTAAATGGACAGCCCCTGATTATGCCGACCGGCTCTTGGAAAAGCTGAAGAGAAAGGTGGCTCTCGCCCCATTTGCTCAGGGAAAGAATGTAATATACCTCCTTTTCCTAAGAGAAAGGCCATTACCTGGTCCTCAGCCTTGCAAGGTAATATTGCCAGATGAAGTGGCAAGTTTGCTGCATCATTGAGCTAATCTAAATTATGTTCCGTAAGGTAATGATTAAAACTTGGTTGCACTGAGGATGAAATGAAAAAGGGGCACGATTACTCGTGCCCCAATGAAAGCTTCTGTTAGTAAGCCTTCAAACTGAATAACAGCATTAAGGCCACCAACATAAGTACCTTAATCCACGTTGACGTTTTCATTGTCTTCGCTTTTTAGGGTTAGTTTAAAATAGGTCTTCACCTGCCTACGGAATCTAAATGATGGAGCACCTAGTAGGCCACAGCACTCCCATATAGCATCACTAAGATGCCTGTTGTCATTTATTGAACAACAACTTTCTTCACACTACCATCACTATACTTCACGATGTTCAAGCCCTTGGATGGAGCAGACAATCGCTGACCGTTTACGGAATAACGAGATACTTCGTTTGCATCGGAAGCGGTGGTTACATTGTCGATGTCAGTCGCATCAAATTCCTCGATATTCTCAAAATAGCCAAATTCTGACAACCAATAATCATCATAAGTTCCTGTTGGTACATAAACCTTACACTTCTTTGCGTCACAACCAAAAAATATATCTGTCCCCAGCCTTGGTGTTTTTTCCGGATATACATAAATGAAGGTTAAGCCACTACAACCAGCAAAAGCAGACCCGCCTATCGAAGTAACACTGGAAGGGATGGTCAAGCTAGTCAAACCACTGCAACCT